>Ga0307511_10006986_pt1 | contig 11368 bp, 7 predicted proteins | sample 13_EM_MG_FD_200266 | JGI IMG/M metagenome (GOLD analysis project Ga0307511, IMG submission 200266) | Populus trichocarpa ectomycorrhiza microbial communities from riparian zone in the Pacific Northwest, United States - 13_EM | ecosystem: Host-associated > Plants > Roots > Unclassified | place...
AACTAGATAGTGACTTTTTTTTTTTCTCATTTTACCCTATCAATCTTAACCAATTCGCTGAGATGACCCCTACCACATTCATTGCATAAAAAATTAGATATTTATACTTAATTCATCAAGTTTTGAGTATCTATTATTCGAGTACTATTTATTATTCAATATAAAATAAAAAAATATTATTATATATTTGAGCTATTTTTGTGTGTGTGTGTGTGTGATATAAATGAATATGTTTTGGGTCGAGTTCGGATCAAGTTTAAGGTTAGTTTTGATAATATTCATATCCTATCTATTACGGATATGATAAAATAACTATCCAAGAAAATTTAGATCGTTGGTTCTATATCTATTATTAATTCGAGTTAAATTATCATCTTTATTATTTGTATGCTTTCCTTTCTTGCTTTTGTATTTGTTTTCTCTTCTTATTACTAGGATATCACTTTTCAATGATAACTCCATAGAAAACAAATAAAAAATAAATATGAAACTCAATTTCTAATCAACCTAATATTGAAGGATGAAGTTGAGAAAAAAATAAATTAAAAAAATGATCTAAGTCGACCTGAGTTATGAGACTGGAATAACTATATAGAAAATAAATCAAAATAAATTATAAAATTCAATACCCATTAAACTTAACATTAGAGAATGAAATTGGTGATTTTAATGAATCCTTAAAATAACATGTTTCATTAATACATTAATATGTGATAGTCTCTAAGCAATTCAATAATGTTTTTTATTTTATTTTAATATATATGTTGATTCTTTCTATTATTTTTCTTATCTCTCTTTTAGTGTACTTTATTTTCTTTTTTATATCAGGAATTTCTCATTATTTATCCTTAAATGACATTTGATATCCTTTTATATTTTGTCTTTCTTTATACTTTTATTATTATCTTTTATTTGTATTTTCTTACTATAACATATAGTCCCCATACTACTATTATTTTTAATTTTCTTTGTTGTTTATTATTGTCATTATTCATCATTATTCTCATCGTTCATTTTTTATTTTTCAATTAAATCTTTAGACATAACTAGATTGGTGCCCACAATACGTTGTAGGTCAGCTCTACTTTCACTTTCTAATGAAAGTGTGCTATCATTTAGCTTAATCGGTCGACCGGTTCATAATGGTCAGTGAAACTAGTTGACCAGTTCCAAAAATAACATGGAAAATCTTAAAGTGTCAAAATCGAGGAGGTCTTGGCAAGATTTTTTATATCTAAAAATTTAAAGGTCTGCGTAGCGACGCAGTGGCTACTATAAGGAAAATAACCTCTGGAAACTCTTGTAAAAATTTAAGTGCGACCCAATGATTGGATCAAAAGTAATGACTATGTTGATATGATATTCTAGTATGTCGCGACTATACCTCTTCTTGGGCTTACACCTATCTCATTGGTCTATAAATGCATCTGTTAAGCCATCTATGTAATCTGTTTAGGGCAGATTCTTATTTAGTTATGGCAGACTCAAACCTGAATGTTCAGAATCACTTGTTATTAGAAGCTCGAATATATCATTGACATTGAAAAACAGTGGACAACTACTGTCTGAATAATAACTTTTTAAAATTTTAATTGAAGTCTATTTTTGAGCGTAGAAGTTAGATAAAGATGTATATTTTGACTCATAAAACATATTTAGAAGAAAAGGTTCATAAAATTATTGTTTTTATGGAAAATGGTGACCGATTTATACAACTGGATTCAACTTTCACCTTGTCATGCTTTAAATGTGCGACAAGTTGAAAGTATGTTATTTCATCAAATCTTTTTCAAATGATGTTATTTTGCCAATATTTTATGTTTGTTGTGTTAATTTGACAAAAAAAAACCTTTCTATTTATCCTTCTTCTTTCTTCATTATTCATCCTCTAGCTTCCTTTTTTACTTCATTTTCTTTATCACAACTAACCAATTTCTCTTTGACCTGCTCATGTGTCCATTGCTTCTTTGAACTCCCATTTAGTATGTTTTTGTTTTCTCATTTTTAGTTTCCATTTTGACCATTTTTTCAAGATGGGTGAGATAGGGACAAAAACCTAGACTTCTTAGATAATTCACTTTCATCCTTAAATCTTCCTTCTCCAGCTGCTACTTTAGATAATATGACTAGATGATTTTCTACTCTATGTTGTGGGTTGAATCATTTTCTTAATGTAAAAAAAATATCTAAGTGTTGTTAATGTATATTTTAGAAGAAGAAAATTAAATTATATAGGGATTTACCTGAGATGACCTAGTTGACTTGACATATTCAAAGACAACCCGAATGATTGATAAAAATATAGTTTAACTTGAAAAAAATCATAACATTTTTTTAAAAATATTGAAAAAACAACATATTATATCAACTCGGGTTAACTTGTTAAATCCGCTACTCAGATCATGAGACTCTGATAACCCTATAGAAAACAAATAATAAAAAATTTATTAAACTCAATTCTCAATCAACCTGATATTGAATGATGAAATTGAAAACAAAACTCAACTAAAAAAATAAGTCGAGTCAACTTGGGTTAACCAGTCAAACATGGGTCATAAGACCAGGATAACATCATATAAATCAAATTAAAACAAATTATGAAACTCAATTCCCAATCAACTCAATATTGAAGGGAGAAATTAAAAAAAGAATATAAAAATCACCCAAGTCAATCGACCAAACTCTTGACCCGGGTAATGAGACCGAGATAATCTCATAGAATGCAAACCAAAATAAATTATGAAGCTTAATACCCAATCAACCTAATATTGAAGGATGAGATTAAAAAGAAATTAACTAAATAAACAAAATAAACTTGAGTCAATCGGCCTAACCCACAACTTGAGTCATAAGACCGTGATAACCCTATAGAAAAAAAAAAATCTCAATTGCCAATCAATTCAATTTTGAAAGATTAAATTGTAAAAAAAATCATATAAAAAATGGATAAAAAATGACTCAAATCAACCCAGTTTAACTTGCAAAACCCGGATCAGAAGACCAGAATAAGTTTATAGAAAGTGAATTGAAAAAAATTATAATGTTTGATTCCCAATTAACCCAATTTTAAAGGATGAAGTTGAAAAAAAATAATTAAAAAATAGATAAAAAATGATCCAAGTCAACATTGCTAACTCGTAAAACTCGCGATCCAAGTCATAAGATTGTAATAGCTTTATAGAAAATAAATTAAAATAAATTATGAAACCCTATATCCAATAAAGCTAATATTAAAAAATAAAATTAAATAAATATATAAAATAAAAAAAATCATCAAAACCTTTGAATATCAAAAGTAATTGGCTTTTCACTAGTGAAACGCCAAACTCTTTTAGTACATGTTAATAATAATTTTGATGACCTTTCTTTATATTTAGATCTTTCAAGCAGTTCTGAACCTACACCCTTCTAAAAGAAGAATCCAAGTCCTCAACCTCACCTACTCAACCAGATATAGAAAATAACCAACCTGGGATGACCTAAACTAATTCCATAGAGGGTAAAAGATGATCCTTTACAACTTCCCATATGACAACATTTTGATTTTCCCTCCTCTAAGAGCTGGTTTGCCATAAGATACTCTATCTAACCGGCTCGGAATCCACGAAGATTCCTTGGAAGCCGGATAATGTTTCTCACTTCCTCTGTTATGTTATGAGTTTATATAAATCTACCAGCTTCTACCTGCCCAACTCCCTCCAAATTCTTGGAGAGTTTTTCTGAGGAAAATTGATGGATCTGGTTTAGCAGTTCTATTTCAGCTGTGGTTGATGTTTTGGAAGGTGTTATGGAAATTGAAAGTAACCTAGACTACAAATTATCCAGTCCACTATTAAAGACAATGTTTGCAGAATTTACTCGATTGCTGCCTTCTGTTCTATCTGGACCAAAGTGACATCATTTCTTTAAGTTGGCAGGCATGGCGTACCTACTAGAAGTACATTATGGTGTTGTTTGTCGACATTTGTGCTTCATTTTCACCTTCCGAATTCTCTCATGTCCGACAAGGAACTCGACTAGTCATGTTCCTTTCAAACATGAGAACAACCAAATCTGATTGATTGGATGTTAATTCTAGTATCATCCTTTTGGTTTCTTGAATCAGAGAGACTAAGTATAGATCTTCATGTCTTTTCTTTTTCTTTTTTTCGGAATTCTTAACTCTATAACTTGCATGCAATACAAAATCAAGGGCCTAAAACCGTGAGTTACAAGCTGTACAACTATTACGTTATTGCAAACAAGAACTCGAAAACGAAACAAAAACCCTTGATCTAAAAAACTACAAGGACAAAGGGGTAATATATACTTGTACATTTGACTAGCATGTTATATTGCTTTTATAGTGCTGCCATTCTGTGGTTAGCTTTTGCATGGCAAGTGACAAGAAAGGTTAGGTTGTTCTTTTAGTGAGTGATAGAATGGTGGAAACCATCAACTTGTAGTCAATTGGCTTTGTTAGATAAGCATCCATGCCAACCTCCAAGCATTTGGCTTCATCTGACGACATTGCGTGGGCTGTCAATGCAACAATGGGAATGTGGAAGCCAGTTCCTGCTTCTGATTTCCTTATGGCTTTTGTTGCTTCATAACCGTCCATCTTTGGCATCTGGCACAAAATCAATCAGAATTAGTTTATAGACTAAATTTAAGTGCATGATCAATGTTAGACAGAACAAATTTATCACTTTCTGTTATCATTTCTTACCTGACAGTCCATTAGGATCAAGTCATATGGTGGGGATTCCTGAATATCAGTTTGTAAACCTCTCTCTCCATCATCTCCAGGGGATTCCCTTTTGAGATCCTTTTCACTCAAAACGCAATTTAGAGCTTCTACTGCTTGCAGTCCATCTCCGACTGCAATAACTTTAGCCCCCATTTTTTCTAGCATGATGGTTGCAACTCTCTGAAGAACAGGAGTATCTTCTGCAAGCAGAATCCGTAAGCCATCAAGAGCCTTCTGTTGATTCCCTGCTTTGCTTGAATATGAATTGCCTTGTTCTTTATGACTACTGCTTTCTGAAATTCGTTCTTCGTGTTTAGAACTCTCATTTTGAGTTGCAGTTGAGAAGGGTGCTTGCTTGTTGCAGACTAGCATATCTTTTCCATATTGGGTACTTGGTAAATTGGGCCTAATTTGACATGGATCTTCTCTTGCTTCTGCATCAACATCAGCCAATTCAACTAAGCACTTCTTAAATGATTGGCACTGTGATTCAGTTGCGATCTTTTCTGTTTCCTTTTGTTTTTCTCTGAGATGAAATATGCTTGGAGAATTGGATTTGCCCATTTCAGCCGTATCAGATTCTTCAGAGCTGGCAGTGTCAAAATGAGTGGAATCAATCTCAAGACATTCATGCATGTCACCATCCTTCGTCGTAGCTCTTGTAGCATTCGAACTTTTCTTTTGATTCTCAAGATCTTTCTCCTTTATGACAGTTTCCAAAATGTGAATCATTTTGGCCTTGTAAAGCGGTTTATTAACCATCAGTAAATGCCCCTTCTTGCGAAGCTCCATCTTTATTGCATTTGAAGTATCATGATTGAGCATCCATGCAAACTTGGCTTTTCCAGAGAATTTATCGACGAAGTTAATTTGTTCCTTCCATATGTCTGTGCTCAAGTCAAGCAACCCTATATCAACAACTATGATGAATATAGGGTCCTTCATGTCTTCAATATTACGCACTTCAGATTTTAATGGTTCATTCAAAGAACAATTAACATCAAAGCCATTCTCACGTCTTCTGACATGAAAGAGTTTCCGAAGAACTTGTGTCAGTTCATTCCAATCAGAAACTCCTAAAGTGGCCAATCCAATTTTATGCAACCATTGGGACATAATAACTCTGCCCATGCTGCCATATAGTGCCAACAGAACCTACAATTACAGTTATGAAATATAAGCACGCAGGATTTGGTGATTGCTGAGGAGAGAGTAACAAGCCCGGGTGTTTTTTTAAAAAAATTATCTGTAAAATATCATCAAAACATTGACGAAGAAGAAGCTTACAATTTGTTTTTTAAAAAAGCAAGCTTACTCACCACGATATTTTGACTGGAAAAATCTACTTGGCATTGTAGGTCTGCACCATCTGCAGCTGTATTGAGAAGCAAGTATAGTCGCATTAGAGTTCCGGATCCATTCTTCTTCACAACCTTTATTTCTCCACCCATCTTGTTAACCTGTCCTCCCCAACAATTAGGAAAAGTTAAAGAAGTCAATCACAGTAAGCTGCTATAGACTTGGAAGCATAAAAAGGATTAGGATGGTAATTTTTCTCTTCAAAAATTCTGCAAGATATTAGTTAATAGCTGTACACGAGTACCTAAACATTACTAGGACCTTTATCTAATTAAGTTTTAGGCATGCAGCTGGTAGTCTAAAGATAATCTTTGCAGAGTCCGGGAATCTTTGTTTGTTTGTGTGCATATTTAATTTGATTTTCTGTTTAATGCTTCGGAATCTTATATGAATGTGGAGTTTACTCACCAAAGTTCTAACTATGCATAGTCCAAGACCAGTGCCGCCATGCCTGAAATGGAGAATTGTTAAAAACCAGAATATGTAAGAAATTCAGTTATGGATCTTAGATTTGCTTAATATATTCATATGCCTATTTTGGCAGTTCAACTATCAAGTATCAACTTCAATACAACTTAGGTAAAATATTCAATCGATGAATCAAACCAGTTGTGGCCAGTTAAAACTTGTTTCATCTACTTACAATCGAGTTGTTGATGGATCAGCTTGTTCAAAGCTTTCGAATACAGACTCCCATTTGCTTGGATCAATTCCTGCAGATACGCAGAAAAACATTGTTAGAAATACTACATAAATGGAAGAGATTTTTATATGGTTTCAGACATTTTTTGAGGTTCATACCGCAGCCTGTGTCATCAATTTCAAACCAAAGAATCGTTTTGTTGTCCTTCTTCCAGGCCTTCTTCGTATGATTCCCTTGTTGCCTAAGTTTTGGCTTAGGTGCACAGCGCATTTTCTTCTGATCTAGATGAAACCGTGCGTCATCATATGTATTGAAGTTCTCACACCAACCACGCAGAATAATGTGACCCGCTGAAAGTCATTTTTGAGAGTTAAGTTATGCAAGACGATGTTGAATACACATTGTTATTTGATCATAATGAGATGAGTTTGTCCCTTGTTCAATTACAGTTTTCTGGTACGCATGATAAAATCTAGGAAAGTTAGCAGTGCAATTGTTGAACTTACTTGTCGTAAACTTTATAGAATTGCTTATCAGATTTGCAAATATTTGAACAACTCTGGCAGAGTCTCCTCGAACTAATTTCGGCATATCATCTGCATACAGAAAATGTAAATAGCAATGAACATCAGAAATAGAAAGAGGTTAATGATCATGTGATTGATACATGATAGTTAATGAACAGTGAAAATTATTAAGCACGTACCAGAGAGATCCAAAACAGCCTCAACATTGTGGTTAATGCACTGAACAGAGAACATGTCAATAAGTCCTTCAAGTTCCCTTCCCAAGTCAAACTCAGCATCTTCCAAAACCAATTTTCCAGATTCAACCTGTATAATTTCGAAATGGTTCGTGAAAATGACTTTCTGTGACTTATTGAGCATTGGATGTTCTGGTTTGTGTTGGTATAGCAACCATCTTAACATCTTTGTTACTGTTAGAAGTGTTCACAATTGCTTGGCTATTGTTAGTATCTCACCTTGCTAAGATCCAGTATGTTGTTAAGAAGCCGGAGTAGAGCTGTGGAGCATTTTCTGATCTGCGTAACAGTTGCATATTGTTCATTTGTGAGACAATCATCACAGATAAGAATGTCCAGCAGGCCAATCACTGCAGCCATAGGAGTCCTCAATTCGTGACTGTAGTTCAAAAATGAAACGAATATTTACTTCCGTTAATGCTCAAGAACAAAAAACATCTTCAGGGTATTCAAACTTTGTGGAAGTCATCCAAATTTGAGGGGCCTAATTGAATATTTAAGCTCATAAACAGATTCCTATTGTGACAAGAAGTCATTTACCTCATGTTTGCCAGAAACTGACTTTTGTAGTTGTTTGATGCCTCTGCCCTTCTCCTTGCATCAAGATGGCTTATCAGTTCTGCTCTTAGTTTCATCTCCTTTGATACTCCATTAGTGAGAATCAAAATGCAGACACATCCAATGACTAGGATGCATAGAGATGCAGAAATGAGTATAACCAATGTTTTGAATGCTCTCTCATCTACCTTTCCCATTATATATCTTCTTGGAATGATGATCACCCCCACCTGTACAAATTGTAGTAGCTTGCTAAATGCTAAGACGAACAATAAGCATAAAATCAAATAAAATTAACAAGATCATTTTAGTCTGTTTTTCATTCTACTTGGGCATAATGAGGAATTTAAAAGAAATTCAATTCTATATAACATCAGTCGGGTTGATACTTACGATAGGGAGTCTCTTTAAATTTAGAAAAAACGAGTCGATGTAATATTGTTGGTTGCCAAGTTTTGCGTTCTCCACTTGAACAATTTGACCTGGAGTTAACTTGTTTCCATAGACTTTCTCCAGCCATCGAGCTCCCATTCTTATAATTGGTTCCTCAGTATCGACAGCCATTATAAGATTTGGTCTTGTTGTTGAGTTTGTTAGTAGAGGAGCATTTGTGGAAGTTGCCAGTAAATAACCCTCTTGAGAGGTCAAATATATGTATCCACTATGGACTTCAACAAGCTCTCTCATCAATTGGCCAACACTGTAGAGAGAAGTAGTAACACCTACAACGGCCACGATGCTTTTATTGGAAGCATCCCACACAGGCAATGCTGCTTGAAGCAGAGGTGAATCTGTATACTTGCTTACTGCCACATGCCATGAAGCCACACCATCAGGTACTTGTGAAAGGCCTGCGATATTGATAAGATCATCTGGTGGAATTGGACTTGCTTTCCCTTTCTTTTCACCTGAGATAGGATCAAGTGGTTCACGATACCAAATTGCTGAAAAGTTACTGTGGATGGATTGATCATCCCATGCTTGATGCGACGAGAACATGTTTGTATCATAAGGTCCCTTGGCATTGATTGAGTAGTTCACAAGATCAGAGTAGATGTAGAATGTGTTGTTACTCCTATGATCCCTGTGGAAAGCCTGGACAAAACCATTTCTATAATTTATGGTTATTGCATTGAGAGCTTTTCGGCTGGCAAACAGTGCCCATGTTATATCCCTCATCACTTCATACAGCTGTAGAAAAAACAGAAAGAAAGACAAGTTAAATACAACAATTCAAAATAATCCAGCGACTAATTCTATGATCAGATTTGGCAGCACTTTAAGATCATCATAAACACAACAACCTCCACTTGCTCTGCTTGATTGGTCGGCTTGCTGTACCGTCTGATTACATACTCTGATAACTTAACCTGGGCTGCAGTTATTTCAGCTGTGGAATTCAAAATGTTCCACATTCTTAATATCGGGCGTTGCAGAATTTCATATCGAAGGCCAGAAGCTAAGGTATCCAACGACTTTTTTGTATAGCTTCTTGTGAAATGCCATGTTAGTATTGTTAGCAGACCAATCAAAATTGCGAGCATGGCCTGCAAAAGGTCATTAACAGAAAATTGACAACGTACTCATTGACCAAAACAGCAGTTTCTGGCATACAAAAAACTACTTCTCTGATTGCCAGTTCATAGTTTCTTACCATAATCATGTAACATAAACGAAGATTGAATATGAAGCAAGGATTTTGGAAGAGAAAGGCTTATCCAGTTGACATAGGCAATGAATTCCATTTCAATTTCACTTTCCAGTTCTTTATATAGCAAGGGTAGGATTAGAACCTGAGTCGTCATTACTTTCCCCATCTGGACTAAACAACCATTGCTAATTTATCCCATTTCTCCTAATGTTACTGAATTGATCAATAAACTTGATTGATTTTTTCATAATTCTGTGATGGAGGTTATAAGGAATACAACAGTACAAAGAAAGAGAGAGAATAGACCAACCATGATAGCCAGGCGAACTACAAAAACACTGTAGTAAGAGGAGAGACAGTGAGTGTTTCCATACTGGAACTCATCTTGTTCAACATCTCTATAGAAAATTCTTCTACCGTAAGGAGCTGTATTCTTTCTGCAAGAACTGGCGAAACCCAGAATTCTGGCACACACTTTCCTCAAAGGAGTTGCCATTATTGGTGTGTCAGTGCCTATAGTAGGTGAACAATCATTAGAACTAGCAGTACTAGAGTAGTTCCTACGATCTCCTTCCTCTGCCATATCTAAAAGAGCATAAAGTGTGATACATTAGCAAGAACTTATGCTTTGTCTTTGCATGAGAGACACAGAAGGAGGAGAGAGAGACTGTCAGTGTCTATGATTAATGGGGTGTGGTGTTCAATATGCCGTGGTACATGTGTCATTCCCCACCTCTTGAAGGTAAGGCACATTTTCTAAAGTGGGTTTTTATTCGTCGTCCACAACAACCTTGCCACCTATCTCAACTCTGTTCCTCTTTTTTGCCCTCGGTACATTCCAAACAGTAAAGTGGTCTGGTAATTTAAGCTTGAGGAGGGAAGAAAAATGGGTGAAACTCTTTGATAGATGTGGGAAAGCCAGTCATGTTTCTTGAGGTGAAAATTGCTTGTGTTGGAGAGGGTCAGCTTGGACCTAGAACATTTCATTCCATGCGTACAGCCTCTAAAACACCAAAGCACTTTATATATCTTCTTCTTTGAGGAAGGAAATAATGCCTCAAATTATGGGCACAGTTGAAGTTGAAGAACACTATCAACAGTGACAGAGGTGTGGCACATTCTTAAGGCCCGTAGTGCTCTTGACTTTTTGAGACTCAAATTTATATTTATTTTTCAAATAGCTTTTGGATATCTCTAAACAAACATTTGGATTCAGATGGAAAACATTAAAAATACAACTGTTCTGGATTAGCATTGGAGCCAATATTGAAGGGTTCATACATGATAGTCACTGCTGTTACTGGAGGAGGATACAACCCAATTCATGCCAGAATTACTGGAGGAGGATAGAGACCGAAAGAGATGGCATCCTCGTACTTCACACCATTGACTCCTGGAATTGGTCCATTGCTGGAGAGTGGATTCGAGATTGAGCGCAGTGGAGTGGACTCGCCTCTTTCTACTGAGGTGACTAAATATTGCAGGCCCAAAAAAAAAAAATACCAGACAGGAATAAAGTGCTATTTTGGTTTGGTTGAAAAGACCGTTTGTTGGTTTCTGCGGTGGAAAAATGTTGTGCCATTTTGGTTTAGTTGAAGAGACAGTTTTTGTTTACTTTTGCCGTGAAAAATATTTTAAAAAAATTAAATTATTTATTATTAGTAT
>Ga0307511_10006987_pt1 | contig 11368 bp, 15 predicted proteins | sample 13_EM_MG_FD_200266 | JGI IMG/M metagenome (GOLD analysis project Ga0307511, IMG submission 200266) | Populus trichocarpa ectomycorrhiza microbial communities from riparian zone in the Pacific Northwest, United States - 13_EM | ecosystem: Host-associated > Plants > Roots > Unclassified | place...
ATACTAACAAGTAGTTGGCGGATTATGCCTCAGAGGGTGACTTATGCGAATGTATAGCCACCAAACAGAATTATGACTCATGTATTTCATTTGTATAGTTGAGCGTGTGACTCATTGGTGAGTCACGCGAGTATGAGTCAGAGATGGATTTCATTTCATGTATGAGTCAGAGGTTGGCGCACAGCCTCCCTACTGACTCACTATTTCCTTGGGCGTGAAATATATAAGGGCTGCTGGTCCGCCACCAGTGTTGGAGGCGGCAGACCTCCAGAGGTAGAACTAGACAGTTAGAGAAAATTTAGCCTGAGGGCTCCTACCTATCAATTCAAGCCCATAGTGGGCAGGGCCACCTATTGACAAGTATTAACTATGGCAGCGTGCTATAGTTACTAGGAAAATGATTTATTACTATCAGCGGATTCTCAGGTTTACAGGCGGTGCGACAGGCTGGTAAACTTATCCACGCCACAACGTATTACTTTACAAAAAGTGACACTAAAGGAAGAAGGAAGACCTTAACTCCTGAAGAGGAAAAAGCACTACTTAAAGAGTTAGTACCTCCAGAAACACCAAAAAAGGCCATACCAACTAAACTAGATATTGCAGAAAAAGATGTAGTTCAGGAAACAATCACACTTGAGGAAAATGGAATAGTACCAGGAAGAATAATCAGAACCCCAGTTGGAACAAAACAAGGCTGGAATAACACCCCAAATAAATGGACCTAATACATGAACCAAGTCTAAACGTATTGCCTCATCAACCAATATGAATTAAAGGTTGAAGAAATAGGGATAATCTTTCAACCATGTTTGAACTATTTAACCTTCTAAGAAGCAACAGAACTGAGCAATAAGGTATTAGAATAAATGGAACTAAATGCAGGATTTAAACATAGACCTCCACAACCAATATATAACCTAGTAAAAGGTATATCCTGGTTGGTAAAAAACTGGCCAGAAATAGAACAATATCTTATGCTAGGAACCATATATGAACTAGGAACTCCAGAAATAGAAAAGCCACATGACAGTAAGCAATTAGAATCGGTAGATGATGACCTATTTATCATAAAACCCCCATTAGGAAAAGCATCAGGAAGTGGATCACAAGATAAACCACAAACACCAAAGAAACAAAAGAAAGAAAAACACTTACCTTAAAAGAAGAAAGTCCAAATAAGCCCAGAACAAGAACCAGAACCAGACCCAGACCCAAGCAGTAGCTCAAGTAGTAATGATGAATCTGGACCTGAATCAGACAAATCCAAAGATCCAGACTCTGAAGAATCTGGGACTGAAACAGATAGGTTAGTAAGGGAAATAACACCATCAGAGAAGAAATGGGAAAAGGTTACTAGAATAAAACAACATGCCAGTAAAATAAAGGAAGAACCATCAAGAAAGCAACTAGGCTTGCAAAAATCAAAGAGCCAGAAGCTTTTGATGGAAAAGCATAGAAATGGAAGGACACAATTACCTTTGATGAATATATGGAGCAACTGGTAAGATGGCTGAAGTGGTAAGGCTTGCATGTGGAAAAGGAAGAAGCTTTGGAGAGAGCAAGCTTTCAATTCACTGGTATGGCTTCCAGATGGTTGAAAGACTATAGTGAGAAAACTAAACCAACAAAGAGGAATATGCATGGTTTTATGGTTTTCCTAAGGAAATAGATTATTCCATCCACAGCAAGGGAAGAACTGTGGAAAAGGTATGAAGGCTGCCACTAAGCACAATTTGGACAAGACAGCCTTGTCAACACATTTGCACAACACCTGCAGGACTACCAACTTAGATGCAGGGACAATAAGGGTAAAGACCTTATCTCAGAATATGCACTCAAAATGACATTTTGAAATGGTCTGATCTCCCTAATCAAACAGCAAGTTAAATTAGCAATCAACTGGGATATGTCATTTGAACAAATTGTCAACAAGGCAGAGCAAGTAAAAGCCACCATGAAACAGACTCATAAAACCCCATAAATGTTAAACCAAAACAGGAAACCAAGTCCACCTAATAGGCAATGGTCAGAAGAAAAACAATAGAATTTGTCAAATCAAATTACAAATTCCCTGCTGATAAGAAGAAGATTGCAGCCCCGACAGCCAAGGCAAAAGGAGGACTAGGAGGACTGTATGGCAATTTCCCTACTACTAGAAAAAGAAAAGATGATATGGCAAATGTCTTATCTTTTGGAGAAAGAGAAAAGCTCAAACAGGAAGGCAAATGCTATCACTGCAGGCAAACTGGTCATATGGCATCACAATGTCCACAGAAGAAACCCATGACCTCATCATACCAAAGATCAACCAACAACAATACCAAAATAGGAATAGAAACCCCAAGGTCAAAACTGTAGCTCTAAACATGGAAACACAGTCAGCACTAATGCAGGTAATGAAAGGCCCTACACAGAGCAGAACTTCAATTATACCTGAAGCAAGGAAAGAAACCATGGCTGCAGAAATCACAATCAATGGATATAAGGCTCATGTGTTACTAGACCCATGTACACAAGGAGGTGACCTCATATCAAATAATTTCTGTACCCTGTTTAAACTTCCATTAACACAGATGGAAAAGAAACCCCTAGAAACAGCAATCTAAGGAAGCAGATCACCTATGACAAATAAGACAACAGTGCTTATCAATGTACAAGGATATGAAGAAGAAAGAACCTTCTATGCAGCCAATCTTAGAAATTGGGATCCTATATTAGGAGAACCAGCACTAAAGAAACTAAAAGCAATTATGAATATCCATGACAACATGATAAGCATACAACCACCAGGAATAGCCAGATATAACCTCATAATGCTGCAAAAAACTGGAAATGACTCAATAAGAGCTGCAGCAATGTGAATGCAACCAACATGTAAAACAGCAAGTGAATCATCAGGACATCCACACTCAGATGCAGAATCTGATAGAACATCTGACTCAGAATCAATCAAGGATTATGCATATGATGAAACAGACTATGAAGACTCATCAGATAATGAGTCAATTACTGACTTAGATGCCCAACTAAGACAATTAGATGAGGAAAACAGAACCCTCAATAGAGAATTGCAACAAATAGATATACACCCATGGATAGACAATGAGTTTGATGAACTCATAGAAAGTATGGAAGCAGAAAGAAGAAGAATATTAGAAGAAGATGCCCTATATACCATCTGGGAAGAAGAAGAAGAAATTAACCCAGGATCATGGGAAACATGGTCTGACTCAGACTATGAACCTGGACCAGACCCAGTTATGTATGAAAGTGGAGACTTGATCTGCAACCACCTAACCATACAACAAGGGTTTGATCCCTACTCAGAATTCCCACATCTATTTACAACTGAAAAACCTACAGAACTACCACCATTAAGGGAACCAATGGAAATCATGCAACACAAAATAGAGGTAATAGAAGGGGCTGAATGGTACCCTAACTACATCCCTAGCTATGATAGATTCCAGGATCAAATCACAGAAAAAGTAAATAAGGAACTAGAAACTGGTAGAATCATACTATCTAAATCCCTCAATACAATAATAATGTTTACACAACCATAGAAGAATGGTAAGAAAGCAAGGTTCCTCCTAAATTGTATACCAAAGAACCTCAAAACACATAAGGATAGAATGCCTATGCCTAGCATCAACCAAATTATTGATTGGTTAGCCAGCAAGAAATTTAAATCTAAACTAGACCTTACAGATGGATATCATAATATTAGACACCACCCTGATTCAGTCAAACACTCAACATTCTTATGTCACATAGGAAAATTCGACTCACTAGTCATGCAACAAGGTAACTGTAATGCACCTGCAACTATGCTGAGACCAATGAATTGGCTCCTTAGGGAATTCATTGGGAAAACGGTAATAGTATACCTAGATGATATCCTTATTGGAAACAATACTTATGAAGAACATATACAAACAGTAAGGGCAGTATTAAAAACACTGGAGAAAACCAAAATGTGGTTCAAAAAAGACAAATGCCAAATAATGCCACAAAGAATGGAATTACTTGGGCATGTCCTACACAACAATGGGCTGGAAGCTGACCATGAGAAAATCAAAAAAGTAGTAGATTTCAAGACATCCACTAACAAAAGAGAAATACATAGATTTATAGGTGTGGTCCATTACCTTGCAAGATTCTGCAAGAACCTATCAACCAAAGGCAGATCCCTATATGAACTACAAGGATCAACAAAACAATTTAAATGGACTCACCTGCATGATGAGGCATTTAAGCAAGGCAATGAATTAATAATGAGTAATACAGTACTCAAACCAATCAATCATGATTCAGATGAGCAAATATAGCTGATAACAGATGCAAGCAATGTAGGATTATCAGGATGGATTGATCAAAAAGAAGATGGTGTGATCAGGCCAGCAGCATTTCACTCAAGATGCCTGAACAAGGGTCAAACCAACTATACAACAACTGATAAGGAATTATTAGCAATTGTTGACTCACTGAGACATTTCAGGGGTAAGCTGCAAGGCCACAAGGTGATAGTACTCACAGATTACAAACCTCAAGTAACATTTATGACTACATGGCAAGATAAGCTAATGAAGATCAGGTGGCAGCAAGTAATGAGTGAGTTTGATATCACTATAGAACATATAGAGGGAAAGGAAAATTTCATAGCAGACACATTAAGCAGAGCAGGAACATATAAGGGCTCTGCCTCCCCCTCTAGGTCTGACCTTTCCTCTTCACCAAACCACACTGCTACACTACCACCTCCAGTAGTAGTAAACCACATCTTCATTTCACACCCACATCTTCTACCACCAACCACCAAAACCAAGTGCCCTACCAGCATGGCTCTCAGAAGAACAATGAGTGGAATGGCTGGGAAACCAGTCCATCCACCATCTTCTGCAACCAGGCCATACCACAGGCCACAATCCACCAACTCTGCTAGCAGCAGCAGCAGCACTGGGCTGGAAGACATCTTCCAGCAAGAAAGGTATGCAATTGAACCAGATTCAGACTACAGTGATCTCAAGAATAACAATATATAAAGGAACAGGAGACACCAGGAGCTCCAACAAAGGACTGCCTGAAATGAAAGACAGGAGGCCATAGTAACTGCTGCTGCTACAACTAGGGCACAAGCTCAGCAGCAGCAGGAACAACAGGAACAAGTGGAATTGGGAAGGTCAGTAAAGCATAAAACCAAGACACCCAACTTTAGTATAATTATTAACAAAAAACCTAGTAACTCCACTACTATGGTCCCTCCTGCTGCTCCTCCTTCCCCAGAACCAGAATGGACCCTTGAAGGGCTATCAAACAGTGATCAGGTGGAAACTGACACTGAGGAAGAAGAATGGATGAGAGTCAACCCTGGACCTAGCCAGGAAGAAATAGTGAGACAAATCAGGGCAACTGACAAGGGAAAAATGAAGTATGACCAGATGCAAGAGTGGAACCCCACTCTCACTGGGATACTTAGAAGGAGACAGCATTCACCAACTGGATGCAAGGATGAAGTACAACAGGAACTCAAGTTCCATCATCCTTCTCCCCCTCCTCCTCTAGCTTCCCAAACAGTCAAGAATGAGTGGAAGCAAAAATACAGCAAAGTCTTCCCTCATCAAAATAACTCTAAGATTGACACCACCAGACTCACTCCACAAGAATGGCCTAAGCCAGCAGAAGCAAGCAGTAAGCTACCACCCAAATCACTTGAGAAAATACTTAGTAACAAATCAAAAGCCATGGTAGCATGGACTAAAGAACAAAGAAAAATAGAGGAAAACATCCACAGACACCTCCAAATACCCAACAATAGCTGGTATGCAACCCAGCTAAACCAGAATCCTCCACACAGAGATATGCCACCACCACTTAACAATGGCTCCAACATCCCACACACTACCATCAGAATCTGTGCCAAATGTGGGCAACAAGGACACTGGGGAGTCATGTGCACAAGCCTCACCTCCAAATCAGAATCCTCCATTGGCAAATGTACCTTTTGCAAAGGACACCACAAAGCCAATACCTGCAAACTCAGAAAGAAACTGATGACAGGAAGTGGACATGCTAATGTGCAATATGTCAAAGACACTATGGCACTTGAAGAGGATGAGAATGACCCCATGCACCCTGACCTTGTAGTAGCTAACTGGCTACAAGATAAAAACCTGACTCAGCAGTATGTGGAATGTATGGAAAAAGACAACTTGTATAAAGACATATACAAGAGAGCAAGAGATGGAGAAAAGATCCTTATAATGCAGTACAAGGACAAGTTCTTGTACATTCTCAAAAGAGCAACATGGAAGTTGGTAATTCCAACAGTACACAAAATCAGAAGTAAGTCAGCACAAGAACACCTCCTTCAACTAGCCCATGCTTACACAGGACATGGAGGACTGGATAGAACATACCAGGAGCTAACCAGCAAATACTATTGGCAGAACTCCTGCAGTGACACCCAAGATTATGTCAGGAGCTGTGAAATTTGTCAATCCACATAAGGCTCCACCCAATTGCCAATTGGGTACCTGACACCATTGAATGTACCAACCCAACCATGGGGAAGTATTGCAATGGATTTCCTAAGTATGGAACCTGTCACTATTCCCTGTTCTGAATTAATCCCTGGTTATCACAAGCTGAAAGGAGAAGGATCTCATAATATCTCCTTTGATAAACTATTAGTCATTTCTTGCAGACATACTGATTTTACTTTCCTTAGATCTTGCATTAAAGAACTTAATGCTAAGGATGTTATGGATATTTTTGAAACATGGATTAAACCCACTGTTGGACTTCCTTGTGAGATTATTACAGATCAAGATGTTCTTTTTATGTCAGCACTATTTCAAGATTGGGCAAACTCAGTTGGAGTTAGGTATAAAGCCTCCTCTGCATATCACCCACAAACTGATGGAGCATCAGAATGAAAGAACAAGACCATTATTCCTATGTTTGCTGCTAAGAAGTTGGAAGATGGTATAAATTGGGTACAGGCAGCACCTTCTGTTCAAATAGAGGTGAATACTGCTGTTAGTGGACCCAGGGGGAAATCTCCTTGGCATATACTTCTAGGCTTTGACCCAAAGCTAGGATCTACACCACTCTCCATACCAATACCCATCTTTTCCAATCCAGCCAAAAGATTCTATGAGGCTGCAGAAAACCTTACCAAAGCCAAGATCTAGCAAACATACCAAGGCAACAAAAAGAGAAGAGCATCCCCTGCCTACCCTGTTGGATCCCTAGTCATGCTGTTAACAAAGAACCTCCCAGCCAGATACAACTCCTCTAAACTATCCCCTAAATGGATAGGACCCTTCAAAGTCACCAATGAGTTAACATTCACCCAAAATGTTGAACTTGACCTTTCAGAAAACCCTGACCTTTCAAACATCAGTCCAGTCTTCCACACCTCCCTCATCAAACCTTATTTCCCAAACCCTATCAAATTCACAGGTAGAGCAGAAACCAAGCTAGGACCTGTTGATGAAAAAGAAAATAGGTATGAGGTAGAAAGAGTGATGGAATACAGAAGTCAACCAGGTACTGGACTCCATCAATACAAGGTCAGGTGGAAAGGATATGACTACCACCAAGATGAATGGGTAAATGACAAGGACATTGACCACTCATTGAAAAAGGACTTCTGGCTAAATGGGAACAAAGGTACTACATACAGAAAAAGACCTGTTAACAAAAGATTTGGCAAAATAGGAAAGGAAAGAGCAGGGAAGAAACACTTAGGATGATTACTACAGAAAGAGATAGAATCCTCAACTCCTCTGTTACTTCTCATACTACTATTGTTAAACCCCCTGTTAGGAAACTTTTCTATATTGATAATACCTGTGGTCATGATCATGTTAAAGAAGCTTATGTCCTGCACTAAGAAGATGGATTTCATTTTTAAGTAAGCAGGAATGTAAGGAAGTGATATTCTCAGTATACTGATCTATCACCACCTCACAACTTACCCTAAACCAACATCTACTATGTAATTTCTTACTAAGTTATACTAACCTGCCTGGTTAATTATGTTGGGGCAATCACATGTAATTTCTTTATTCTCACATGTTAATTATCAGTCACCTATGACTCAATAATCTCCTATTACTCATGTATGACTCTAAGGTTATGACTCACTTAAATGAGTCAGAGATGGATTTCAAATCATGTATGACTCACTACTTTGGCACAGCCACAATAGTGAGTTACAGCTAGTCTAGACATGTAATACTTAAGGGCTCAAGGCCTGCACCCAGAGAGAAGGGGCTGACCTGGAGAAGACAGACACAGAATAGCTAGATACAACAAATATAGAGTTCCACTGGTTACTTCTAGTCCCGTGAGGACTCTTACTCAGAACTTAGTAATCCAATACTAGAACCCAATCACTTAGCCTTTAAAGTACTTAGTAGTTCTGGAATATTACTTCAGGGTAATATTCCACCCTTAATACTTTAGGTCCCCATTTACACCAACGCTTCCTTCGATTCTAAACTTATACCTTTCATACTTAACCAACTGTATATCGTGTTGACCCAAGTGTCGAGATACTGTGAGTCTTGCCATTTCTTATCTCCACTGTTGAGATTGTCTAGAGCATCTATCTTGATACCCTTTATTCGTTTGGACATTTTTGATGACGGTTCAGCTGTCACAATTCCTATCGTCATTTCCCATTGCTGTTGTTCTGGTGTCTTACCACGATCTGTCCGTTTCTTGATCTTCTTGACCTGCTTCTTTGGTTTGCGTATACTTCTGTGACTGTGGACTGACGATCCGCTGCTAGAGCTTCCACTGCTAGAGCTACTATCGTATCTATAGTCATCTCCTACGCCTGCTGTGGTACCTCGTCCTATAGGAGGGGTTTGGTCATCATCGTCGCGTCCATTGTTTGGGTTGCCAGTATCTCAGGTGCCTTCCATAATGTCATCTTTTGGCACGATGTCAGTTTGAGATCCTGTGCTGACTTCTGGTGCGGAGCGTTGTGTGGTTGGGGTTTGAGGAGGGTCCCTTCTGTCTTGTCCTCTTGGTCCTTTGGCTATAGGTGGGTCCTCAAACTGCCCTGGTACAACAGGTAGAAGGAGGTGCTGACCACATAGCATGAAGGACATAATATCAGCCCATTCCTTCAGAACCCAGTGAGGTTCTGGGAGCTGTGGAATCTTGGGGCGTTTTAGGTGCTCTGCAAGCACTGTGGTAAGCTCCAGGTCCTTACTTTCAAATGGGATGGTTGTATGCCAAAGATAGTATTTGGTTGTTGCTTCGAGAAGCAGTTGGATGTCCTTTGGATGAAAGCATTGAAGATACCCGAGTGTTTGTGTAAAGGCGAAGATATCATGTATTTGAGGTTGTACTTTCTTCCAGCTTCCTTCGGTCATTGGAGGTGACTCAAATTCCCATGTTGTGAGAGGAGAGTCTTCTTCTGGTTTCGTGACATCGATGGTAAAGATGGTGACTGGTGGTGCTTTCACTGATTCCTCGAACATTTGTGGTTCAGGATTGTAAATGGGGACCAAAAGTATTTAGGGTGGAATATTACCCTTAAGTAATATTCCAGGACTACTAAGTACTTTAAAGGCTAAGTGATTGGTTTCTAGTATTGGATTACTAAGTTCTGGGTAAGAGTCCTCATGGGACTAGAAGTAACCAGTGGAACTCTTATATTTGTTGTATCTAGCTATCCTGTGTCTGTCTTCTCCAGGTCTGCCCCTTCTCTCTAGGTGCAGGCCTTGAGCCCTTAAGTATTACATGCCACCACTAGCTGTGACTCACTATTGTGGCTGTGCCAAAGTAGTGTGTCATACATGATTCGAAATTCATCTTTTACTCATTTAAGTGAGTCATAACCTTAGAGTCATACATGAGTCATAGGAGATTATTGCGTCATAGGTGACTCATAATTAACATGTGAAAATAAAGAAATTACATGTGATTTCCCAACATAATTAACCAGGCAGGTTAGTATAAGTTAGTAAGAAATTACATAGTAGATGTTGGTTTAGGGTAAGTTGTGAGGTGGTGATAGATCAGCATACTGAGAATCTCACTTCCTTACATTCCTCCTTACTTAAAAATGAAATCCATCTTCTTAGTGCATGACATAAGCTTCTTTAACATGATCATAACCACAGGTATTATCAATATAGAAAAGTTTCCTAATAGGGGGTTTAACAATAGTAGCATGAGAAGTAACAGGGAAGTTGAGGATTCTATCTCTTTCTGTAGCAATCATCCTAAGTGTTTCTTCCCTGCTCTTTCCTTTACCATTTTGCCCCATTTTTTTGTTAACAACTCTCTTGCTGAAACTAGTACCTTTGTTCCCATTTAGGCAAAAATCTTTTTTCAGTGAATGGTCAATGTCTTTGTCATTTACCCATTCATCTTTGTGGTAGTCACAGCCCTTCCATCTGACCTTGTATTGGGGGAGTCCAGTACCTCGTTGACTTCTGTATTCCATTACTTTTTCTACCTCATACCAATTTTCTTTTTCATTAACAGGTCCTAGCTTAGTTTTTTCTCTACCTGTGAATTTGATAGGGTTTAGGAAATAGGGTTTGATGAGGGAGCTGTGGAAGACTGGACTGATGTTTGAGAGGTCAGGGTTTTCTGAGAGGTCAAGTTCAACATTTTGGGTGAATGTTAACTCTTTGGTCACTTTGAAGGGTCCTATCCATTTAGGGGATAGTTTGGAGGAGTTGTATCTAGCTGGGAGATTCTTTGTTGATAGCATGACTTGGGATCCAACAGGGTAGGCAGGGGATGCTCTTCTCTTTTTATTGGCTTGGTGTGTCTGCTGGATATTGGCTTTGGTAAGATTTTCTGCAGCCTCATAGAATCTTTTGGCTGGGTTGGAAAACATGGGTATTGGTATAGGGAGTGGTGTAGATCCTAGCTTGGGGTCAAAGCCTAGGAATATATGCCAAGAAGATTTCCCTCTGGGTCCACTAACAGCAGTATTCACCTCTATTTGAACCGAAGGTGATGCCTGTACCCAATTTGTACCATCTTCCAACTTCTTAGCAGCAAACATAGGAATAATAGTCTTGTTCTTTCTTTCTGATGCTCCATCAGTGTAACGGAAGACCGTTTCTTATAATTGTCTTAGTACGCATTTCCTAGCACCTATCATGTTTTCCAGATAGCTCGAGCATAATACCTTACGTACTATAACCTTGAGCGTATTCGGTCCTCATGTACTTTTCCTTTATCATGATGCATTATGCATCCACACCTGTATTTCTGAGTACTGGAGGCCTGACCTCCCACACCTGTATTTATGGTCATGGAGGAGTGCTTTCTGGAACGGCCAGAAAGCAGGTTTTCTGGAAAGGCCAGAAAACAGGTTTTT
>Ga0307511_10006988_pt1 | contig 11367 bp, 5 predicted proteins | sample 13_EM_MG_FD_200266 | JGI IMG/M metagenome (GOLD analysis project Ga0307511, IMG submission 200266) | Populus trichocarpa ectomycorrhiza microbial communities from riparian zone in the Pacific Northwest, United States - 13_EM | ecosystem: Host-associated > Plants > Roots > Unclassified | place...
CTGACAATTAAATACTTGTTAGAGTCTAATAACTTGAATCAAAGAGGAAAAAAAATGATTATCTTTATCTTTAATAAAAACTCAATTTTCTTATTTATGTATTTCTTGTTTTTTTTAATTGTTTTAATGTATTAATATTAAAAATAAAAATATATATTATTTTAATATATATAAAAATTTTTATTTAAACCATGTATTTTAAGGTGCTTGAACTATGTATAAATTTTTATTTGAACTATATATTTTAAGATACTTGAACTATGTATGAAAAAAAAATTCCTTATAATTTTACAATCCAAGTTTATTTTATATTTTTCGTATCGTGTTAAAAATATATTTTTAACAACCTTAATTGAGAATCATTTAAGTACATCAGTCAGAAGTTACTAGTGCTGGTTGACCAAGTGGTTCTTGTGAGAGATTTGCATGGCTTGTATTTTACCTGCTGAATGCAAGCGGAGTTGTAAAGATGAGGTGCTCATAAACAATTACCAAATTCCAACCGTAGTAAAGATGAGGTTTAACCATCTAGATGGTGGCTCAATGATAAAAGTTTGGGATCAAGAGACTTGTTTCTTCTGTAATTTCAGATTCAAGCCTTGTGGTTGCTCATATGATGGCCACTAAAGGCTTACATGGTCGTTAATTTCAGGGCCCGTAAAATTAATCGAGGTACGTCCAAGCTGATTCGAACACCGATGTTAAACTAAAAAAAAAGATGAGGTGTTCATCAAATGCAGTATTAAGGCAGACGAATCAGCAAGACATGGGAAAAAAAAAGGTAAAAATGAGACGACGCCTGAGAGATTCGAACTCTCGCGGGGAAACCCCATGTACTTAGCAGGCACACGCCTTAACCACTCGGCCAAAGCGTCGTTGATGCAATCCACTTCTAGTTTACTTCTATTATTACTTTCTCATTTACAAAGAGTCGAGTCAAATCCACCAGCCTTCTCGTTTCCATATCGTTAATCGTATGGTGCTAAAGCTCTATGTCCCACTTGAATTGGCTAGCTACTCATTCAACCATTTTCGAGAAAAAAAGAGCTCGACTGGTTCCTTGTGCATTTTCTCTCTCTCTCATCACCAACGTACTTGGTGATGTGCGTAATTTCCCCCGTAAGGTGTAGACAGACCATGGAGGTGCATTTGAATTATCTGTCTGTGTCAAAGCTATAGATCTTAGCTTGTCATTCATCAAAATAAACAAATACATGAAGTCAAGCCAGTGGCTATGTGTTTGCGGGTGTATTTTTTCATCACCTAGTGACTTTGGATGCAGGCATTTTCCCACAAGATCATGGAGATGGAGATGCCTGCGGGTATGAATGGTTGATAATCTTCAACAGCTTAAAACAGGCACAAGTCGCTCCTCATTCACTCTCTTTTCTATCGCATAACCCATTACTGCTTAAAACTCTTGATCATTACAATTGCAGAATCAATTAAAGCATTATTTGATCTAATTCACTGTGGAAAGTATCGTTACGTTACATTCCACAATCTCCAGATTGAAATCTTGGTAAAATGAAAACTTAAATCATGATCACATAACTTGTACATGAGGCAGAATATGCCCCAAGTTTGAAACTATTCCAAATAACTTCTCCCGTGTCCAGTTCTTAAATGTAATCCCTGGATGATCCTTGACGCCACTTGACAGCAATTGGACCTCTTACTCCATGAATCCCATCGCTCCACTCGATTGATCCAAATGTTGATGGGATAATGGTAGGCCAATCCAAGCTAACACTGGAGAAGGTAATCTCATAGGACAAGGTCTTATTCTCTGCACTGAACACAAGCTTACTTGGTGATACCTTGATGTCAACGTTCGCCGGAGAATTCACTTTAACCTCATAAACTGCATCAAGAGAACTCCCAACATTTTTCACCACTCTCTTGTAAGTAACCACATCACTAGTAGACTGGAAAACAACAGAGAATGATGGATAGTTGAGATTGCCTGGACTGCCCACTTTTCCACTGCATATGTCCGAACTAGGAGGCTCTCTGACGAACACTGCAATTCGATTAGAATCATACCCGATTGCACAAAAGAATGAAATATAGTCACTTGTGTCCATATCATACACCAGTCCAGGATCAAGAGCACTATTGGGATCAACATGACCAGCTCCATGAATGAAGGGTGTTGATTCTTCACCACTAGCAAGATCCTTGATATTCTTGCCAGAATTGTCTAAAGTATAAGCAGTGGTCACTAAAGCAGATTTTATAGCAGCTGGGGACCAATCTGGGTATGCTTTTCGAAGCAAAGCAGCAATTCCACTAACATGAGGACAAGACATTGAGGTACCTGATATTATGTTGAACTCAACCCTTCTAGGATCAAGTTCCAAATCTGTTGGTCCAACGAATCCAGTCCAACCAGCCAAGATGTTAACACCAGGAGCAATAACATCTGGCTTCAGAATTTCCGGTGTCAAATAATTTGGACCACGACTTGAAAAGGCAGCAACCTTAGGAGCTGCAGGTGAAGTCCCAATTATTGTTCCACGGAACAGAATTGTTGCAGTAGGAGACTGGTCCGATTTGATATATTGTCTAATCTTATTGGCAGCAATTTCACCAACCTCAGTAGCCGGCAGAAGATGAGAATCAGCAATCAGCTCCTCACCACTATCTGCTGTGTTTGCCAAGATCATTCCAAGCCCACCAGCAAGCTTCACTGCAGCTCCTTTCTCCACTCTTGCATTCCCTCCGCGATCGCATACCACAATTTTCCCTTGAACTTTTGATGGACTTATACTCCCCATATAGCAATACCTGCTCCCAACGTCACCAGCATACACCAAAGGAAGCTTGTGATCAACAAGTGGGTCACCAGAGTAGAGTGAGACCCCACTAAAAACCCATCCATTGCCCAGGACTACATCGGCCGGAAACTCTCTATCAATTGTTGAAGCACCAACAGTAAGAATCCATGGAGCAATATTAACAGCAGTATATGGACCTGGTCCTGCATTCCCAGCAGAGCAAGACACAACAATTCCATGCTGTGATGCACTGAAAGCCCCAATCGCAATCGAATCATGATCATATTGAGGAGCATGACCAGTAGCACCAACAGATAAAGAAATCACATGGACTCCATCATAAATAGCCTGATCCATCGCAGCAAGAATATCAGAGTCATAACAACCTGAACTCCAACAAATCTTGTAAGCAGCAATTCTGGCTTTTGAGGCCATACCACGAGCTTCTCCTGTTGCATACTGGAAAAGGCTCGCGTTATGAGCTAAAGATCCAGCTGCAGTTGTTGCTGTGTGGGTGCCATGACCTTCAGTATCTCTTGGAGATGCAGATTCTTTTGATTCATCAATAGGCCTCCCTTTATGAGTTATATAGCCTTTATGAAAAGCTCTGGCGCCAATAAGTTTCTTGTTGCAAGAAGAGGCTGGAAAGTCAGGTCCTGTCTCGCAGATCCCTTTCCAGTTGGCAGGAACATCAGACAGACCGGAATCCGATAAACTCTTATGTTCGGGCCAAATTCCAGTGTCAAGAACTCCAATAATCACACCATCACCATAACCAGAATTTTGCCAAAGGCGAGAACTTTCTGATAGGCCTAAGAAAGTAGGGGTGTGCGTGGTGTGAAGTTGGCGAATTTGATCAGGAATGACTGAAAGAATGCCCGGCACAAGGCGGAGCTTTGCCAGTTGGGTGGGTGTGAGGTGGACTGAGAAGCCGTGGATGGCATGGTTGTAGTTGTAGAGGATCTTGGCAGGTTGAGGTGAAGGAGGGAGGGATTGAATGATAGAGGTGTACCAATCATGGTGAGAAGAGAAAAGGGAGGGCTTGTGGGATTTCGAGACGTGGATGATGAAGGTTTGTGGATGGTCCGATGATGATGATGATGGTTGGTTCAAGAGGAGGAGGAGGAGGAAGTGAAGGACGGAGCCGGGGGAAATGGCCATGAAGTTTTTTCTGATCCCTGGGAAATCGTCGCCGTCGTCGTCGGAGGTGGTTGGAGATTATGGTCTTTTTATTGGGAAAAGGAGCATAGGGAGCAAAAGAGACTTCAATTGGGACCACATGTGTTCCATCCAGCCAATGGCAAAGTTTAGTTGATATTTTTATTATAGAAATGTTTTATCTGAATCATTATTGCATTCGCGGCTATGTTCAAAATTCAAATACAAATTATTTTTCTTTTGTAATGGTAATGACAAAGATGTATAGGATTTATGTTTTTTTCTTCTGGTTTAATAGTGTTTTTTAAAAAATTTAAAATTTATTTATTTGTTTAAAATTTATTTTTTTATATATTTATATTGTTTTAATATACGGATATTAAAAATAAATTTTTTAAAATAAAAAATTACAAATAATCACATGACATATATTAAACTAACTGAGGTTTACACTAATATAGTTTAGAAACATACTAAATCAAAATAATAGTACATGGACATCCTGCCATAAATCAATGTAATAGAAGAAGAATTTGAAACTTCAACTCTTTTTTTCCCTACTTATATTTCTCATAACTTTTGAATGGGGTGAGAAAAAAACCGAAAAATCAATTAAACCGAGAAAACTGGAAAAAAAAAATAACCGAAAAAATCGAACCGTGAAAAAAAACCGATTAAAATTTAAAAAAAAAAACAAACCGGTTCGGTTTCGATTTTATAAACCTGAAACCGAAAAAACTAAACCGAACCAAACCCAAACTGGAAAAAAAACCGAGCCAAACCGAAAAAACCGAGCAAATCGATTTAAACCGGTTTTTGTTCTAAAAAACCAAACCGAACCGAAACCAGTCAGTTTAAACCAGTTTTGGCTTTTTAAAAAAAAAATCGATTTAATTACTTTTTTTTTTAATAAAAACCAAAGCGAACCAAATATAATCACCCCTAACTTTTGATTTTAACTTTGAAAGTATCTCTCAAATTTGCATCTAGTTTATTTAGTTTCTTAATGAAAGTCTTGAAGTTATGTCTTTAATAGTAATTCTATTTCAAACAATACATTATACATCACATCATTTCATTATGAAACAATTGAACGATTTAACTTTCAACACAACACTCAAAGCACAAAACAATAATTACAATATAGCACAATGGAAGCCAAACAATCTAACAAGTATCCAAAACAATATATTTCATAAAAAAGATAATTTGTTTTACTACTTCTTCTTTTTTTTTTAATCCAAACCTTAGATGATAACATGTATTAAAATTTCCCATTGCAAAACAAAAATTTTCAAGAATTTGGATAGAGATTGCCTATTCCACTATTGTTTCTTGAGATTAAAATATCCAAAATAAATAATTTTTTTCTTACAAAAAATTAAAATTTTTCAACACTAGTTATAGCTTGCCAACTCAATGTGATGAGTTGGAAAACCCACAACAACTCGAAAAGAAATAAATATTTTACTAGTTTAACAACATATAAGCAAATAATATTATTTAAAGCTTATATTGTTTTGGACAAAATGGGGAAAGTATTTATGTTATGTGGTATTTGAGTATAAGATTTTGTGTAAATAAGGGGTAAGTCTAGAATATCATTATTAATAAATACTAATTTTAGATTCCATTAGGTTTGAGTAAAAGAATCAAAATTATAGCTAAATAAGTGGACTTCTTCAATGACTTTAATCAGCCTTACTAACAAGTTCACCTTCCGTTTGGATTCCATGAACAGGATCCCAATTAGAGAATCAAAGGGAGAAGAAAATTTATGTACTAATTAAATGAACACATAAGAACATAGACCTGATCATGAGTACGTGGAAGCCATCAAGGGGACAAGAAGGGGAGCCTTCCTTCCCATATAATATGTATCCTTTGGAAGGATCCTGCAAAAATTCCAATCAACTAGCCAAAATTACTAAACATGCTAAGACGCATAGGTATTTTACGGTAAACTTTTTTAACATCCTCAATTTTATTTTAATTTTTTAATCCTCAATTTCTTTTTTAATTGCAATTTTTTAGTGGCTAGAGTAATGACGAATTTATGATAAATTGTTAAGGATAGACTATTAAAACACAAGGGACAAAAGTGTATAACATGGAGAGAATGCATGGTCAATCTAAAATTCTTGGAAAAAGTTATTTTTAGTCCTCACTCTTTTTTCTCTCTATAATCACTTTATTTTTTATAATTTCAATTTTAGTCTAAAATTCATTTCTTTGCATTTCACTTAACGCGTTAGGTAGAGGAAAGAAAAAGTCACATGAAAATAGAGAGGAGCGAGTAAAACGTTGGTTTGATCACTTTTCAAGGATATAAATTCATCGTTATTAATGTTAATGAGTTTTATTCGACGAAAAGAGTTTGATGATGATGGTTTGTCTCTCAACATACATGAAAAAGAGGTCAAGTTTTTTTTTTATTGATTTTGGTTTTTAGGTGTATTGAAGTCGTTTAAAAAGGTTTTTATGATGTTTTGAAGGTGAAAATAGCTTGAAAAAAATAAATTATTAACCCAAAATAATCATTTTCTTGATTTTTCAACTACCACCAATATTCAGAATTTTAGTTTCAGTAAATGATGCATCTTTTGTTATTTTTTAAAGGAGAATGACATGTCATTTACCTCATTAAAAAAATAAAAATAAAATTGAAATGGCCCAAATGTGTACCCCTAGGCTTTTTTTTAATGGTCAGACGCACTAGGCAATCCAGGTTAGGCTCGCATGCTTGTGTCTATTTTTTTTTCACATTGACTCTTTTTTTAAAAAAATTTATAGGGTTTTCAAGTTTCTTATTTTATATTTTATTTCTTAAAAAATTAATTTTACTTTCAGTTATTTGAAAGGCATTTTCATTAAAAAAAAAATGAATGAAAATTTGAATATATAAGGATGAAGAAGTTTAATTTTTTTTAAAAAAAATTATTTCATTAGATATTTTAATTGCTAATTAAGAAATATTTTTTGTTTTTCTAAAAAAAACATCTATAACAAAATACACAACCTAATATATATGTGCAACCAAATTAATAATTAAAGATATATTTAAATTGTTAAAATATAATTATTTTTTCAAAAATAATGTTAGAATATAGTAATCACCACGTGAAATGTACAAATAAAAAACTGATTAAAGTATCATTTAATTAATTTTTATAATACAACTAATAATTAAATAGTTCCAAGAAACCATAAAAACTAAATTATAAACAACTCTTAAGTCCATATTAATTTTTTAAAAAATTCATATATTAACCTCTAGTTTTAATGTTTTAAAAAAACCATTTTAATTTTTTTTTTTTTACATTTAAAAATATTTTGATCGTAGCGCAAAGAGTCACCTATTCTTATCCAAACTCACAAGGCAGCAACTAGAATCTTTGCCCATGCAGCCCCAACCACTACCGTATCTTTTATCTCATCCAAGACCATCATACCTTCAAACAAACCTATGCCCCATGCTCAATAAAATCATTTCATCCTCGGAAGCTGCGTCCTTTGTCGAGAAGGAAGGCAAAATATGCTAAGCATCAGAAGCGATTCAAAGCCAAAATACTCTTGGAACTCTACATAAGAGAAGACATCAATGAACTGTCTATGATAACAGCCCTGTGATTCATAAGAAAATATCATATATCAATCCTGGCTTCTGGCATTGCGATTCACTTCTCTACAATTGCTCATTCTCGCCCAGAAGCCTAGAACAGGAAACAAAACCTAGAAAATAAAAATTACTTGACCAATACAGCAGTGAAAGGTAACCTCTTGGCACGACAATAGTTCTTTTACCATGTGAAAGTTTGAGCCCCCTGAAAGGGAGGTCATTCAAAATTTGACAGCAAGTGTTACTAGAATATACAGGCGCTATGATAGAGTTGTCAAATTGCATTTTACAAGTAGAATGTCATGACAATAAAAGTCTTGACTCTAGCATTTCTGAAAGATAGCAGCTGGTCAACTAGCTGCGTATACCATGGCAGCGGTCACCCTTGCTGAGAGAAAAATTACATAGAGGGTTATAAGGCCCACCCCTAACATCTTGCTAGGACGCATGTCGTTCCTAGGTAAAACAACAAGTGCCCAAAGTAATCCAGATATGAGAAATCCCATTGTGTAAAACAAGCTACTGTCTTGAGGAACAATGTATATACCAGTGCTCTGTGACCAGGCTCCAAGCAGCATTGAGATACCCAAGCCAACAAGAGTATTGAACATAGGACCTGCATAGCATCCGGACATTGCAATCTGTGCACTGTCACCACCATTCATCGCCAATGCAACATTTGAAACTAAATCACCCATCGAGTTGCCCCATGCTAACACAGTTAATCCGAGGATTGATGGATTAATTCCGAGGACTATGCCAAATGCAACTAACAGAGCAACAAGCTCATTAGCTATTATGTAGAACCACACGATGCTCATAAAAAATCCCCCAAGAACCCAGGCAAGCAAGAACCTCTGAGGTGGATGATTGGAGTTTGCATGCTGATATGCAAGAACACCAAGCGTGCAACCAACCACAGTGCCTATAAAATACACTAGAATTCTGCTTTGAGGACCCACATCATCTTGGCTATTCCACAAAAATGCCAGTAAAAGAGGAGCCAAGGCAGCACTGGCTACAGCATATGGCTTTGACCATGTTTCATCATCAACTAATGGGATTGTTAACCGTCTGGGAACTGTCAATGGCAACTCCATCAGTGACAACAAACTTGAACATGAGAATGAAGAGCTACTGATTCCCATGCCCTCATCAGTCCAGCCCCATGGAGGCCTTTCTTGATCCAGCAAACTGATTTTTGACGAATGATTGGAATATATGGCCACATTTGAAGCCCACATCCACGATGGCAGGGAAGAAGGTAGATGGGGCACATCACTGTCAGTCTCAAGGTCAAGCAGAGAACTATAAATGTTTGCATCCTCTTCACTGCTTGTTTGGGAAAATATACTTCCTCGCACGGGAATCAATGGTGTAACAGCATCCAATTTCAACCTCCCTGCATGTTTCCTCAACATCTCATTAGCAACCACGGAAAATGCATAAACCACATAAATCAAGACAAAACCAATTGCTGCCCCGACACTCACCTCACCAACCATCAAAATTATCAACAATGCCATGAGTGTAAAAAGGAAGAAACAGATATCTCTAATGAAGCATCTCCTGTCAATCTTAACTTCCCTATCCGCAACACATAATGATACAGCCCCAGCAACAATGCAAGTAACAAACACTGCACCACCCAACACGCTATTAAGACCCACATCACCTGCATCCTTTCCAACGAAGGCAGCAATACTTGCAAACACATCTGGTGCTCCATTCCCAAGTGGAAGGAGTGCTACACCAGCAACAGTAGGAGGCAACTTCAAAAGATTCGATAACTTTTCCAATGAACAACAAAAGTAATCAGCAGCTGTATTCCCCAACAAATAAAACAAAGCAGCAAGCCAAATACCCAACACCACATAACCCAACACTCTAAAATCACCACAATCACAATACAAAAACTTGATATAATCAAAGAACCCACCCGATGAACACACCGGGTTAGCTTTCAAGTACTCGCACTCATTAGCATAACCATCATGATCAATCAAGCCATTACATAAAGCCGGGTTCTTTAAGCTCAAATCATTTTGATCACCAGTCACATTAACCAAACTCGATGAATTAGCATTGATCTCAATGATTTGTCTATGAATTATCGAATTACCCCTCGACCCATCACCAAAATCACCTCTTTGAATAGAATTGTGACCAATATAAGGATTTGTAAGTATATCTACCCGATTGTAAAACAAAAACAATAGGATCACGGTACAGAATCCATTGAAAACCCCTTTCAATTTGGGGTTTTTTGAACTATAAAAGCTATTAAAACCTATCATTTTAATCCTAAAAAACAATGAAATAAACAAAAGAATAAAAACCCAGATGGAGAATCCAGACCTAGGGTTTTATTGTCATGTTTTGGGAAACGAAACCCTAGTTCTCAAGCAAAGTTAAGAACTTTGCCTAGAAAGAGAGCCTGTATAGAAATTAAAGGGAAATTTTGAAGACTTACCAAGAATTTGAAAAAGTGTGGGAAAAGTTGTTAAAAAATACAGAAGATTAGGATTAAAGAATGGCAGCGTTGCTGAAGGAAGCAGGGAGAGGGAGGGAAATGATAAGAAATTTTGGGTTTGGGTTTTTTTGGTTGATCTTTCGTCGTCTGTTTGTTTCAGACAGACCTCAACGAGGATATTTCACACGTTTTAGTTTACCTTTGTTTTGATTTTCCAAGAACAATAATTTGGACTTTGTTTTGATTTTTCAACAACAATAATTTGGACTTTGCCTAATTAGTAACATTTGAGATTATTGTTATTTAAAATATTTTTTTTATTTAAAAATATATTAAAATAATATATTTTTTTAATTTTTTTTAATAATATCGTATCACAATAATTAAAAACTACTAGAAAGTAAAAAAACTTAATTTTTTAAAAAATTAAAAAAACAAATATATCAAACTTTGCCCAAAAGGACAGGATAATTACATTACAATTACAACAAGTCAAAACTGAGCAAATTAAAACTACAATGCTCTAGGTTCGTGGTCCCTCAGTTTTACAATTTGTACAATATGGTTCTTTTACATATTCGATCCCTATAATTTTTTATATTTATGTTTGAATCACAAACTTTATTTTTATTATATTCTAGTCTTTAAATATTGAGATATGAGAGAGAAACTTGTTGAAAAAGGTTTTGGATAATTATATTTTGATAAAAAAAAATTAATTTTAATGTTAATATGTTCATTTTGAAGAAAGAAGTTTAATGAAGATAGGTTTTCATTTTTTTTTTAGTTTAACGTGGGTGTTCAGGCCAGCTTGCACGCACCTCGACTAATCTCACGGGCCCTGAAGTTAACGACCATGTAAGCCTCCAGTGTCCATCATATGAGCAACCACAGGGCTCGAACCTGAGACCACAGAGGGAGCAAACCTCTTGGTCCCAAACTCTTACCACTGGGCCACAGATAGTTTTTCATTTTAATTATACTGAAAGGGGTAGAATGGTTTTATGCAAAACTCTCTTGATTTGACTTTTGACTTTTTTTTAACCAATTAAAAGATATTTTTGGATTGAAAATAAGTTATTTTTGACTTCTACAATGTTTTTAAGATGAAAACCGTTGAAATTTAGGTTTTTAAGACTCAAATTATTTGGATTTTAATTTTCATACATTGAAGATAACTGAAATTTATCAAAAAAAAAAGCGACATGTTGTTATTTAGATGGATAACGTGTCATCTCATTTGTTTAAAAATAACAGTTCAGGCTGATAATACACGTTGTTAACCTAATTTTTTTTATATAAAAAAAGATGTATGAGCATGAGCTTCCATGTCTAGA
>Ga0307511_10006989_pt1 | contig 11366 bp, 8 predicted proteins | sample 13_EM_MG_FD_200266 | JGI IMG/M metagenome (GOLD analysis project Ga0307511, IMG submission 200266) | Populus trichocarpa ectomycorrhiza microbial communities from riparian zone in the Pacific Northwest, United States - 13_EM | ecosystem: Host-associated > Plants > Roots > Unclassified | place...
ATATTGACATTGGGATGGTCGTAGCCTGACAACCTCGCCTTTCCGCAGTGAGATGGGCCGAGGCAGAGGGGTGCGCATGCAGCGGAGTTATCTGTCCCTGGCAACCGGAACAATTGGCCTCGAGATTATCTCGTGGTGGGTGGGTTACCGTGGGGCTCAAATCTAGAATGACCCGCTTGCACTGTGTCGTGTTCGGAATTGAAAGCTTGAGGATCATGATGGCTTACAGATTTCGTGAAGCACATAGTAAGCATGCACAACGAGCGAAGATATATGGAGCTGGGAGGGCAATAATGTGAGCAGGAGACCATGATCACAGTCCGGTGGATGGAAGTCGTTCTCAGCGCAATAGCGCCACCATCTGACGCACTGAAGGTCTCCGCATTGCAGGGAGTCGCAAGGGAGCAGTGCTCTGCGCCGAGAGAGAAATGAGTGCGTCGAGATAGTAAAAATCGCTGAGGCACCCCCGCCATGAGCGGGTGACGACTTCGACGAAGAATGGCCGAACTGCAATAACCAATGCACTACTAGTCACCAGCAAAACAGGAGTTTCTGTGGTGTGAAGTTGAAAGAGTCAGGAAACGGTAGTGGGGTGCTGAGGAGATGTCAATACGTAGCACGGAGTTGGAAAGCGGTCTCGATCCCATGTATAAAGTTGGCTCCCGATCCATCCTCCACTCTGCCGCCTCGGCCTCCAAGTCGCGACCCACTCCGCGTTTTTCACGCGTCTTCAGGGTACGGCGGAATCTTCGGGACCGTTGCTTCATAAGGAGACCGTATTTACGCCTATATGGTCATCCGTAGTCTAGTATTTTGGGTGCACCTCTTCCCGCGTCCTTCCCCCCAACGCTGACAAACCGCGGTGCTCACCGTGTACGTTTAAAGGGACACTCGGACGCCACCCCAAGAACCAATGGAAGCACAAACAGTTTCTACAACTACCAAACGTCCGCTCGCGGCCAGTGTAACGGCCACTTCCTCCGTCGGATGTCCGTGACGGTGCTATTATCCATTCGGTTTCGCTCTGCCACTCCTCACCCTCGCCAATTACAACAAGAAGTGCGAGGAACTGACCGCGAGACACGTGGCCATCGAATCTATTCAGCTATTGTTTTCCCAACGGGCTAGCTGCCGAGCTCCAATGAACAAGAGCGTCACTCCGGGGACATACCCTTTGCCGATGCCTGGTTCAAACGTTCGCTTCTCGTCTCTGTTGGTATACGATCTTTAGCGCGGTAGTGCGTATGTAGTGCGAAGATGGAATTTGTTCGTTCTCAAAAGTCCCTGAACTTGAACTGAAGAAACAAGAAAGATGCGAGAATAAGTATTAGACGCGGGATGACCACAATCGCCGAGATCATCAAATTTCTTGCTTCCATCCGTTTCATCTTCAATGAACATGAAGAGTATTGCATACCCTGCATCTCTTAACGGTCTCTGTTCAGTACCTGGGGGAACATCGCTGACTTCCGAACGGTACCTGGTCCACGCGTACTTCGGTCTCCTTGTGTCAGTGGAATATCGTGCCGCCTCCGGCCCACTCTAACCGGAAAATCAGGCACCAATCCATGGTGATAACAGATTGGGTGGTCGCAGACAGATTCCGTGGAACGGCGGGCCTCGTGGCTGACGATTGGTAAGTCAATCCAACCGTCGTGTGGGTAATGAATGTTTGAATGTTTGAACTCATACCTTGGCGGCGCAGATCCCATTCTTTTGTTACAATGTTAGATTGAGGGGGCGTTTAAAGATGGCCGCTCTGAGAGATCTCAGACGCTTCTACGGTCCCAGACGTTGGTGGAACTGTTAAGAGGGATGGAAGCGCCACCATGAACGGCGCGTGCGCGCCGGAACAGCCATCCATACCCCTCGTCGCACACGTCGTCTTCGAGTTAATTCGCTCCGATCGCAGCCTCCCCTGACCTGTCACCCTCTGGAAATACCTTCCCCTCCGAGCTCATGTTCTGACTTATGACGGAAGTGACAGAACATAATAATGGGTGAACAGCATCAAACCAAGGAACAGATATCAGCGGTGCTCTTACACAGCGCGGACGCAATCTAAACCGCTGCGAAGACCACGAAATCGCTAGTCATCTTATCTACGATTCCCACTGACTCAATGTCGCTTCGAGATACACAGCACAGCACCAATAGATCGACGCCATTGAACTGCACAATTCACCTCGGCACGTTTTGCACCAAGCGGTCCAACCGCGTTCCTTGAACAACAATTTTCCGGCTTCAAATTGCAAACGACCTGAAACGGCAAAGTACGTAACTGCTCGTGTGAACGGTCAGATCGACTACAACCCTTCGGCGGCCGAAGCGCTTGGGGTTCAGTGCATGTCCGCTGTACCTCCTACCCAACGCTGTCAACGCCACATCACAGCGTCGCCTAACCATGAGTGGCATGCGCTTTGTGGCGGGCTGCACATCCTTATCCAAAGTTGAACCCTGAAACCTGAGTTCGCGCCCAGAAAGGGTTAGTCAAGGCAACCCTTGGTTCATTCCACAAGATACTAGCCGGACGGTCATGACATTCTGTGGTCAATTGGGTCTTTGTACAGTGAAGACAGACGGGGTGCACATTGCGCATTGACATGGATTATGGGCGAGGGCGTAGCGGTGTAAGGACACTTGTGCTCCACGGGCTCAACTCGAGCTACACCGGAAATCCGACGAACCATCCTCCCCAAGTCCGCGATGTCTTCTCTTCCCCGACTTCCCCGCTTACGCATACCTCCTCACCCGCTCGCTCAGCCCCCAGTAGTCCACACGGATTCGTCACCGCCTGAACAGAACACCGTTAGATTATTTAATTCACACAGCGACCGTGGGGTTGCGGAAGCGTACCATGAGAAGATTTTCATCCCAAGCGTCCTCTTCGACTTTCTGATCACCTCTCCCAACAATCACTGTGATAGCATGAACCGCGGGTTAACACCATCCGTCTCCTTCTCCCGGGCTGCGCCAACCTCCCCCTGAGAGCTAGAGCCCCGTTCATCTTGTTCTTCCGGGGTACGGTTGGGGTATTTCATATCGACCGTGCTTGGAGTCCGCAGTGCGTCTACCCACGTCAGGTTTTCCAGGGCGTGGGCTAGCTCCAGTATGTATGCGTGAAACGATGCCCATGAGTTCTTCGTCGTTGCCCTTGGCCTAACCGGATCAGAAGGTGGACACTCTTCTAGATGTAGAATGGAAGTCGAGGCTGTGCTTTGACTAGATCGAGGAATCTTTTAAAAATGCCTTGTCGAATTTGACGCAATACCAAACGCTGATGGCGGTGTCAGCAAAGGATAGCAGTGCAACAGTGAATGGTGGGTACTTACGAGGTGGGACAACCTTGTGTACTCCTTACCGTGCATGTCACCCCAAAGTCCCCCCACTTCTGATCACAGGATATCCTGGCCAGAGTTTGAGTACTCTCCTGGTTTATCTTCGTCAGAGTTCGCTCAGTCTCTGGAAATAACCTTCCATCCGAGCTCCTCCCCTGCCGCTATGACGGAGGTGACGGAGTGAAGTAACACTCGCGTAGAACTCTACGGCAAGAGTCAGAAGGTGGTTAGGGTCGATGTCTATGATTGAAACCCACTTAATATGAATGTCGCCCCTTTCGCCTGCGAGATCGCAAACGCGCCAGCTATCGAGCGCTTCCACGAATGTGCATTCGGTATCCCGGAGTTTCTACCGCGATGACTACGGTTGTCAGACCGGGGATCGGTGCACAAGGAATGGATTAAATCCGGTCGCGACCCTCGTTACGGAAACAGTTCATTTGTCTGTGTTGATAGCGCCGCGCGTGAACTCACGCCTGAACGGACATCAGTGCTCGCCCACCGGATGCGTGATGGTGGTGAGAAACTCACGAGTTGAGGCCGCATCGCTGACCCGTCAGCACCACGCGAGTATGAGACTGTGCCCGCCCATTTCTTGTGGCTGGTTCTGGATCGTTTGGGTGAGATGTGGTTACTGGCACCGTAAGAATGAGAGCGAAACCTCCGGATGAGGGTGACGTACAAACGGAAATGGCCCGACTGTCTTCTAACCGACCAGCCCAAAACATTATGAGATCTCCTCTGGATCGGCGGTCTCTCCTTCAAGGTTTCGAGGAATCGAGGTGGGTTGGAAATCTTGACATCAGAGGGAAGGTTTTCAGTGACGGAGACATTGTGGTGGCAGCGGTGTCGCGGAGATTTGTTTCTTCACTGCCACGGGCCATGGAAACCCCCCGTTGGGGTGGACGGTTGTGAATTTGGAGGAACATCTTCACGGATTTGGGGTAGCATCACCGCACCGGATGGGGAAACAGGTCATGTTGGAATGGCTCAGCTGTCGATCACATACCTTTTCCCCATTCGGGCCACAACCTCTTGTCACTGTTCGCGATGCTTATGATGGAGCGCTCCTATGCAACCACATCTCGACCCGGGTTGCAGCTATTGCGCTAGTATTTCCTTCAAAAAGCCCTCTTAGCATGGGGGAACGCGCTCCAACCATCGATCGAGATAGCTTGGACAAATTTCGACCTGTTTCATCACCAAAGATCTCGAAAAGTATTGCACACCCTGCCTCCTATTTCTCTCGACCATCTCTGATCAGTGCCTGGAGGAGCGCCGGTGGACTTCGGACGGTCCACAGTCCCCACGTACCTCGATCCCCTTGCGTTAGTGGGATATCATGTCGTCAGTCCGGAACTCTGGAACCTTCCAATCTGTTATTGCTACTGACGAATGCCGTACAGCAGTAGACTTCGTGGCTGGCGGACGGCGATCAACCTGATCCGCCATGCAGACAGCGAACGTTTGAACGTCCAAACCCCGATCGGAGGCGTATCATGATCGTCTCAAACCCTCCCAAATGAGAATCTCTGGAAGCTGCCGCCGGTTCCTCACCCCAAACAGAGTATGCGCCCAAACTCCCCACACAGACGCGGCGGTGCGCCAGTTTCGAACATTTTCTAACATACATACTTCCCAACAGCGAGACGATAATATAGTTGACGACAGAAGCGCCGAGCGCCGGACGAGCAGGTACGAAGTTAATGAGGTCTTCTCGGCTGTAATTTTCTGTTTTCCAACGACAAGTTCCGGTCTACAGATCTGTGCATGTTTGAATGGGCCCATGCTAGACCCTGATGCAATGATGGATTCCTGCAAGCTAAGCATCCCAACATGACCGTCGTCGATCGGTTCATCTGATCGGCGGATGATAGCGTTTGTCGGGGAGTCAGCATATCGTGTATTGAACAACCCGGAAGATCCTGTTTTTACTACCGGAAAGCAGGAGTGGTGGTGAGTACCACGGAGAGAACCCGCTCATTCAGAGGCATCGCATCGCAATAGGCTGGCAACCAACGAGCATCGCGGGACAGAAATCAAATTCCCACTGCAGAGTCGGTCTGGCGCCTCGCGCTGTTACAATGATATCAGCATAGTTTGGTCCCACTTTTAATGTGAACGGACCGGAACGTTTTTTACCCTTCATTCCGTGCAAACACAGGAACTCCCATCGCAACCGGAATATATCCTTAGTAGTATCTGCTCTAACTCGTCCCGTCCACTCGGTCCACCAATCCAAACGGAAACTCGCACCGTTGGTTTCCTACTCGTTGCCTGCCAGGGACACCGCCGTTCAATCAACTTCGCTGAGATCTTATAACTCCCAGTCACTTCCATCCCGTCACCCGGTGGCCTCTTGTAATTCCCCGCCCCAATCTTCGATCCCAGGCTCCTCCGAAATCCTTCCTCGTACAAACTGAACCATGTCGGGCTCTCACCGAAATTCATGGTCCAATAATCCTAATGCACCGGAGATCCCATACGCTCTGTACGTCAACGAGACCGCCTGGTTTGCAGGGGGTCACATCGGCTCGATTCTCTATGGTACGCGCAAGGGACCCCCATCCACATCCACCTCTCCGTGCTCACTTCGTTTGTCCGGTCCATTCTAGGGGCGCTCGTCGTGCTGTTCCTCAAGTGTGTGGCAGCGCTATTTAGCCCCGTCTACCGCAGACCGGGGGAGGGTATCAAATGGGGATATGTGTCCTACACCGTGGTCATGTTCTCGTTGGCGACCGTGGTCACGGCGATGAACCTCCACACTCAAGCCATTTCCTACATCGATAACCGCAACTTCCCCGGTGTCGAGGGTGGGTTGCCTCCTGGACCGTACGGATACCTGCAGTCCATTTATTTCAAGGTAACCAAAGTTATTCCTGATGTTGCGTTCCTCCTGAACAACTGGCTATCCGAAGGTTTGTTGGTTAGTTCTTCATTTGATGTTGTGTTAGCTCGGCCGTGTCTAACGCCAACTCTTCCAGCTCTATCGCTGCTACGTGATCTACTCTATGAACTTCTGGGCCGTCTCCTTCCCTTGCCTCATGTACCTCGGTTCTGTGGGTACGTGTTTGAATCCTCCAGGAACGCTCAAGGCTGACGTCACTCTATAGCAATGGGTATCCTGACGATCTGTCCGACTGGGGAACGAGTGATTAGTAACCTCTGGTCTGGCACCCTTGCATACTTTTTGATCTCGTTTTCACTCAACATCCTCCTCACCATCATGATCGTTGTCCGGCTCGCCCTGCACAGCAGGGATATTCACGCTACCTTGGGAGTTCCAGGTGGAATCAGTAGATTTTACAAGGCCATCATCACCATGCTTATCGAGTCTTCTGCCTTATTTGCTGGGAGTTCGTTGTTGGTCATTGGACTGATGGCTGCCAGAAGTCCAGCCGCGAACCTATTCTTCCCCACTCTCTGCGAGACTCAGGTCTGTGTTCCCCCCACCCCGATGTTTGGACAGGTTGTCTAATGTGGGGATTGAATAGGTGATCGCTCCACTGCTCATAATTCAACGAGTCGCCAGCAAGCGTGCATTGACGGGTGGCCCTATTGTCTCCGGGAGTATCGGTTCGGCCAAAGCCGAGAGCCGAGGGGGGTTGTCTGGCAGCGATTGTGCCCTTCCTGGTGGATACCCCATGATACCCATGGACGAGCGCGGGACGAGCTCTTGTGGGCTTGGGATCGACACTGTGATCGATATTCGTTAGGATGACGTCTAACGGTCCCGAAAATCTGACGCATTCCGCGGCCACTGTTTCACCTGGACTCTCCTTACTCCCCTCGGACCCGCCATCCCGTTGCTCTTTGCTTATATTTATCTCCACATCTCTTGCCCCTTGTAATTCTTTCGCCTTCATATATATTTAAGGCAGCATTTTGGGCGATGCCTTGCGGAATTCTACTGTCTCCTTCCGACTTCCTAGAATTACACATGAGCCTTGAGATGAACTGAGGGGAACGAGGTGGGTGGGATGAGTGTCCTCCGCCTGCGTCGGAGGGTGATGTTATGGTGGGAGCTGTCGCGTTGTCAGACATCGTGTTACTCGTTAAATACTCCTCTCCCCGAATCGACCATGATCGGTGCGACGTTGCCGTGACTCGTATCCATGTGGAGGAAGGGGGGGGCTGGGTCGCTGATGTTATCATATCAGTACCGTACGCACCCGAAGCACAGATATCTTGATCAGGGCCTAAGACTGTTCCCCGCTTTGACCAGGATTTCTTCGCCTCTCTCGGACCCACCTTGACACTCCCCCATCGCATTTTAGGCGCGTTTTTAAGCGTTTTTAATTTCGCACAATCTCATGCTCACCTTCTATCCTCCCTTAATTACATGCAGGTTCAAGAGGGACCGAAGGAAATAGGTGGGGGAGATCGGGAAACGTCTACGGCCATACGACGCCAGGCGAGTCCGGCCCGGACTGTGACTGGAGTCTGTGGGTCCGGCAGAGAACCCCTCCTCCACGATTGCTCTTTGGCTGCGAGTCCATAGCGATGCAACAGGCGTGGAAACCTACGAGCCAGGTTGCAGGCAACATTCCTTTCCGTAATATTGTCCAGATGCACTTCGATGTGGGTATATTCGAATTGGGAATATGAGTCCTATAAATCACGGACGCTACAGGTGGAAGCTACCCGGAGGGTAGCGACACTCGAGACTGGAGGTCGAACAGGAAAACAGAAAGGACAACGCAGTGGATTCGGAAAAGCGAAAAGTGAACTATCTACCGTGTCCGTCGTTGGTTTATATCTAATCTGAGTTTGGTTCAACTACGTCATCGGGAAGCAGCGAAGTCGAGAAGTCGAAGTCGCGACATCGATATGTCAGAGGACATGTTGTAATCTTTCCAGGACTACATACAGGATACAAAGCGAGTGCTGGTTTGGGAGCGGGAGGACCAGAGAAGCCGTACAGGCATCCACCGAAATATTGCAGCTGTCTCCTGGATAACCAGCCAAAACACCAAACTGCCATTTTTGTCGCGCCAAAGAGACCAAGGACCTAACGTGAGGATCCAACTCCAGCCGAACAGAACCCAACTCCACCACCAGCCAACTTCCCCTTGGCACAGTCTGGGCACCTTCACCATCGGGGGTTGAGCCGGTAACCTACAGGAGCTGCACAGGCAGGGTGGATTGTGTACCAACGCCCAGAGCGAGGTTGTTGGTGAGCGAGAGGTGTTCTGGCGGCAATGCGGTTCTTAGGAGCCGAGTGGCGACGTTCGCGGCGGGTTTCCAGAGGGAGCGGTCATTGACGACGGAGATGGCAGGAGTGAACCAGGGTACTAGGTCGACTTTTCCGTACCCGGCACGGTCTCAGAATCTGTGGGCTGAGACGTAAACTACGCGTCTCATGGTCTTTGGGAGGTACTTACTGAGTAGATCGTGGCGTACAATGAATGGCCATCATGATAGCGGATAAGCACCGACGTTCGTACTGATGCTGCTCCTGAGGGGTTTCAACACAGCGTGCTTTACTCACGACGATGCGGTTTAGCCAAAGGGGGAGGATGAAGATGTAGCTAGACGTCCCATGATTGGAGCAAGAAACGAGCGCGTGACAAACGGACGCCTGCTCTCCTTGGATTCCAGGTTAGTTGATCAGTCCCTGAGCGACTCCGAGTCAACTCTGAGTCGCCCAGAGCCGGAAGAGGCTAACCTCACTACCTCCGTTCGAAGGCTCAGCGTCAACACTCAACGTTCCATCTACTTCACCACGGCCACAGCGTCCGGATTACACGGGTCGCACGCGCGAACGACTCGGAAGACGTAGCGCAACTGGACGCACCAATTGCTAACAGAAATTTGTGAAGATCTTCCTGTTGCGCGATAGAGTCAGGTGCAGGACCGACTAATTCCGTTGACATTGAGAGTCTCTAGGAGGAACGGGGCGGGACAAGGGTGCAATTAAGGGAATCCTTCGCGTGATCCCGGAAAGAAGCCCGACAGATCCTAAGCTAAGGGCTTACACGTCAAGAGCACCTGAATGATGGGGAATGTGCGGGTTGCGCGTAGAAGTTGCTGACAAATTTGCGATCCAGCTGGCCAGCGCGGTGGGGGCGGTATGACCCGTAGAATTATCGCTATATTCTAAGCACCGGCGGCGGCAAAGCGTGGACCCATCGAGACCAACAGAAGTAAGTCCAGGCTAATGCTCAACCGGGATAGCTGATGGGAACATCAACTTCATAGGCCAACTGAAGTGCCGATATGGGAGGGATATCGACACACGCCCAACCAATTCAGTGTCCAGGCATGTTTGATCCTGGATTCCGACAAGATCTACATCAGGAAAAGGGGGAAAGCCTTATGAGGCAGAATGAGGTTTATAAACCCTTAATAACTTTATCACAGTGTCATTAATTTGATCAGGACTTTATGAGGAGCACATTATTTAAACAATCCCTCATAAGGGGGGTATATAGTTAACAGAGTTTACATTTACTTTACCTGGGGTACCTGTAGGCCATAACAAACATATCATATCTTGAAAAGCTGAATGCTAGGTTATATACTTGGTGTTGAGTGGATAAACAGTGTGTTGACCCAATGTGGGCCTCATAAGGATTTTGTTAGATAATTGGATGTCTCAAAAAATAGACTTGGGGTTTATCTGGATGGTGTACAGTATATGACTGAGGTGTTAATCTTGTGGTGTGACTGTTGTATAAATGGTTAGTATATATGGTCTCTGAAAATTGGGTGTGAGGTTATAAGTTCAGTGTCAGATAGATGGTTGATTCATCACCCTAACATAGACCTTGTATGGGCTTAGTTAGGTAGTTGAATGTCTCAAAAACTGACCTTGGGGTTTACCCAGGAAGTGTGCAGTATATGACTGAGGTATTGACTTTATGGTGTAACTGTTATGTTGATGATTGGCATGTATTGTATCCAAGAGGTGAATGAAAGGTTTATTGGCCTAACATGGGCATTGTGTAGGCTTGGTCAGGTAGTTGAGCATCTCAAAAACTTATCTTATGGTTTATCTAAGTAGTGTACAGTATGTGGTCAAGTTATTATGATTATGGTGTGGTTGTTATGTCAATGACTGGTACATATGGTCTTCAAAAGGTGAAAGAAAGGTTCATTAACCTAATGTGGGCCTTGTATGGGCTTGGTCAGGTGGTTGAATATCTCAAAAACTGGTCTTGGGATTCATCTAGATAGTGTACAGTATACAACCAGGGTATTGACCTTATGGTGTGACTGCTATGTTAATGACTAGTACATATAGTCCTCAAAAGGTAAATGAAAGGCCCATTGGCCTAACATGGATGTTGTATGGGCTTGGTCAGGTAGTTGGATATCTCAAAAACTGGTTTTGGGGTTTATCTAGATAATGTGCAGTATGTGACCACAGTATTTACTGTATGGTGTGACTGTTGTATTAATGATTAGGATGTATGGCCTTCAAAAGGTTAATGAAATGTTCATTTACCTAACATGGGCTTTATGTGGGCTTGATCAGGTGGTTGAGCCTATAAAAAGCTGGTCCTGGGGTTTGGCTAGATAGTGTACAGTACATGACCAAGGTGTTCACTATATGGTTTGACTGTTTTATTGATGACTGGTACATCTGGTCTTCAAAAAGTGAATGAAAGGTTCATTGGTGAAATGTGGACCTCATGTGGACCCAGCAAGATAGTTGAGCATGTCAAGAAATTTACAGCATAGTTGTTGTGTTGATTATCAGTATATATAGTCACAGTATTTACAATCTCTGCAGCATTAAGCATATATGGGTGACTGTCAGAACCGACCTCGCCAACAGGCCTACTGAACCGATGCTAGTCTCTCTCAAAGCTCGGTACACGAAGGTATGGGGTAACCGCGGATTTCTTCAGAGTGGGTCGAGACAGACCACTCCCGTACGTGTTGGCGTAACTTGTGGCTCCGGAATATCCGTAGTTCGGGTAGGTAGAGAATAGAGGCCGAGGTAACGCGTTTCGGCACTAGAGAAGGAGGAATAGCTTCTCTGGGCTGAGCAGAGGGGAACAAGGGAGGCTAGGGGTTAAT
>Ga0307511_10006991_pt1 | contig 11365 bp, 16 predicted proteins | sample 13_EM_MG_FD_200266 | JGI IMG/M metagenome (GOLD analysis project Ga0307511, IMG submission 200266) | Populus trichocarpa ectomycorrhiza microbial communities from riparian zone in the Pacific Northwest, United States - 13_EM | ecosystem: Host-associated > Plants > Roots > Unclassified | place...
CACCAGGGAGCCACACCCGTTGCTCGAGTGGTTTCAAGATTGGAAAATCTCCCGTTATTTTAAATTCGGGCTTCAATGGCGTGAACACGACGATCCAAAGGTTCACCTGGTTCACCACAACACGAAGTCGCTCGCGCTCTTCACAAGTTCTGGTTGAAGCGGTACAATGAACAATTCCCAGAAGATGTCGGGGTCGCTGAAACGACGGAAAATGATAGGAAGCGCCTACAGGTGCTGGGCTACGAGGAGAGGATTACAGTCAAACCGCCGCCCTATCAAGAACCCGAGGACGAAGACCTATTTCGACGCCTACGCATTACCCACATTCTGACTTTAGGTCCGAGCTTGGAAACAACCAAGGAGGTTTTAGACGGGATGAATAAGGTGTACATGGATCTTGACTGGTCTGATTAGATACTCCTCTTCCCTGAACCTTGTGTATGTGTCAACGTTTACACACGGAACTGTTGGTGCTGAGGTGATCTCAACGTGCATCCCAAAATACGGAAAGGTTTCGGCTCGAGATCCCGGACTATATTTTCGATGCCCTTCTCGACTTCAGCCATCCTATCCCGCCACCGTTGTCCAGAGTGCGTTCGGCGTTAAGCTTGGCTTCGTGCTCTTCCTTCTCTTTGGCGAGCTTCTCCAATTCTTCCTGTAACCCACCAACAACCGCCTCTAGCTCTGCCTTCTCCCCTGACCAATTTTTCCCATTCTCACCCCCCTCCTCGATATTACCCAGCCCTCCAGGACTCGTGCTCACCCGTGCTCGCCCACGGCTCGCATTCACGAACCTTTCAGGAACGGAGGATACCAATGAAGTTACCCCAGCTTCGAGCTTAGCAATGCGCTCTACGAGGGCTCTGTTCCCATCCTCCAGCCGCTTGTTGAGTCCGTACAGGCATGAGTTCAGTTTCTTCACATTGAACCTTCCGACACCTTCGACTTGGGCGGTGAGACCCATTGCTGGGTCGAAAGAGGTGTTCGCTCTTGCGTGAACGGCCAGGTCGTGGGAAGAGGCGGTGGAAACAAAGGAAGCCCGGTCCTGGAGGGGATCATATCCGGGTGAATCAGACTGGGATTCATGTCCGCCGTCGGACTCTGTGTCGGTGGTGGCCGTCCATGCCTGAAGGGGTGTGATAGTCGGGCTCTGGCATTTACAGTGGCCCCAAGATATTCGTGAGTCGGGGGGCGGGTGGAGCGGGAGCTGGGGTAGCCGCAGAGGATGAGGAGAGGTATCTGGCCGTTGATTACACCCTCGTCCTCGTCGTCGGTGGCCTCGTCTGGGGGTGTTGTGGTCGCGGGTTGTTGTGAAGTGAAGATCGGAACTGGAACTTGGAACCTAGTTTTCGGACGCGGTTGGAAAGCCGGAGTGGGAGTGAAGATTCCAGATGAAGCAGGGGACAACTCTGGAACGGTGACTGCCCCGCCACCTCCGTAGGTCTGTCTGGGCGTCACTTCAGAACCGTAGGTAAGTTGATGGAGGTCAGGGTCTGACACAGTCTTCTGCGATTCAGAGGCGAAAGATTGCTTCTCTTCCTCGGAGACAAGATCTTCCTCCTGAACCTCCTGAATGGTGCTGACTTCATGCCGGTAATTACTATCCGTATTGCTGATGTCCAATGGGGGTAATGCGTGACTAGAGTGCAAATAATTAGATTGGGTAGACCAGTCAGGAGCGTATGACACAGGGGGAGCGGAAGCTAGTCGAGGAGTGGAATTTAGAGACCACAAAGCTACGGGGAAGTGGTAGAGTGTTGGCTGACGTGGGAGAGGCGGTTCCAGGACGTTCGACACAATTGGATGTACTAGCTCGCGGCGGGACCTCGTTGTCTGACGAGGCGGATGATGCCAGTGATGTAGTTGTGCGAGTTAGTGAAGGTGTACGAGTCCTGTCGAGCGGTCGTCGGTACGTGGAGCTGTCGAGATCGTGACGGGGTGTCTTTGGAGCAGGTGTCTACCGTGAATGTTCTTACTTCAGTCTATCGACGGAAGTTACCAGGCGGGGATCCCACCTTGGCCTCTGACTTCAGGCTGACCTCGTAGTCGGAATACTTCCCTCCTTTCTTCGGAGGGGCGTCCATACTGTGATCCTCAGGTTGGAATGATGAGTCGCTCCGAACAATATCTTCCATGGCCTCAGTCAGATCAAGCTCTTCGTCCAGCGAGGGAGCCTGGGGTTGGTAATCGATGGGAATGCTAGCTTTGCTGTTCACGAGTTCCAGGCTCATCCCCCCGACATAGCCATCATCACTGTCGGTGCTGACATCCGGTGGGACGGGTTTAATCCCGCTGACATCAAATGTGTTGTCCCTGAACTGCCCTCTGCTCCTGTTCCTTGATTGTGAAACTGCAGATCTTGGTGACCGTGACCACGAAGAAGTCAGCGAGTGGGTGAAACGAGGCTCCTGGCGCTTGGAGGTGGCCGGACCGTGGAAACCGTTCTCAGTAAATGAGAGAGGGTGGGTGTCGATTGGTAGGGTAAATATTCGTCGCTTGCGTGGAGAACATACGAGCTTCCACTTTTGTGAGAGACTTCCCTAGGGCTAGCCGAGTGTGAGATCTGGGACAAAGAGAGGGTGTTGGAATCGCCTTCAGAGTCGGGTACGGGAGGCAGTGAAGGCATATCGTCATCGTCAAGGGCATCTATGCACCTCGGTACGAGAGGGAGTCTCGAACATGAGCCCAGCCATCGCTGTAGAGTTATCGGTGCTGGGAGTTTGACCAGTCGCGTCACCGTCGCGTCTGACGGGGTTTGAACAACGCGACACATGATCGAGCGCCACTCCTCAACCGATCCGCAGTAACTTCGGAACGGAATACAACGCTGGTAAACACGAGTAGAGAGACCGCCGAGAGTAACTTTGGTTGTGCCGGAGACGCGCGTGCCGGGGAACTGGGTATCAAGAGAGAAAGGGCAATGTTGACCGGTGTGAGTGGTTGAGTCAGGACACTACAGTTCACGGAGGACGGATCCACGCACCAGGGAATAACGCAAACATGTTTGGTGACGTCCTACCCATCCAGAACGGCAGGTAAGATTGCGTGCAAGGTCCACAGGAATCCTGTTGGTCTACCCAACCAGTGTGAGACAGCTCGGCGGATGAGAATCAGACCAATGGCATTGACGGTCATGAACACCAGTCGAACTATAAGCTGTAGGCTCAACCGGATGGTCAATAAAGAGCAGGACATCACATAGTACTTGCCTATGATTTGGAGGTCAGGTCCCGAGTCGATGAGCCCTAAAGCAGTGGCGATCTTGATGGCAGGCGTGGACACCCAAGCGAGCAAAACACTCCCAATGAACATCCTCAGGACTGCTCCAGGGAATGTCTTGTGGTCATACTCGATAACAACAAATCTCAGAAAGGCAGATGGCCTACAGATGAAAATCACTACTCACGTTTTGAATGGCATCTGGGCCAATGCCATACATTAGGACATCGTGAACAGCGTGCAAATTGAAACTCCCCTCGACCTTGGTATACGGTGCCAGGAATACGTGGGACCATGCCGTCGCGAGCAGGGCCAAGTCCAGTACGAAGCGAATATCCGAATGTGAGCGAATGTGGCTTTGTGGGGGTGGCTCTGTCGGGCAAACGTGGCGCAGTGGCTGCGGTCGCGATCACTCCGAAGACAGCCCCCCTTCCTCCTCCTCCTCAGACCGAGCCCGCCGTACCAGTTGAACTCGGTCAACTATTATTCCTCGGCGATCGTGTCGTTTACGGCTCTCAATACCCGCCGCCCTCTTCGCGCTCATACTATTAGAACCACCACTCACTTTGGCTTCAAGGAACACCACCCGATGATGTAACCTTGCTCAGGATCCCTCAAGCTCCAACTTTACCGTGGGTTTCTGCTCCGGACTTGCACCAACATACCTGTGCTGGGCTGACGATCACTTAGGGGTTCAATGCATTGGTGCCGCCGAAAGGTACGAGCAATCCGGATGTCATACTGCGACTGGAGTGGAGTCCTAACATAGAAGGTTCTCGTGACAGACAAATGCCCGCCATGTTTCAACTGCCGTTCATCCAGATTCAGTACGGAGAGTGTGACCCCTACGATGGGCAGTGCAAATGTCCTCCAGGGTGGGGCGGGATCGATTGCTTGGCGCCTCGTACGCTATCCCTCATCATCCTGTCTTATGTTATCCTGACCTATATCAGAGTGCGACCGCTCGCCGATGGTGACAAACGAAGGCTGAGGGAAGATGACAAGCAGTGCGAATGTAAGGAGGGGTGGGGAGGTATCAATTGCAACGGTATGCAGTTGTCTTACTTCGCGACCTTTGGGTAAGCTGACGCGCTTCTCCAGTCTACCAATCCGACAGGTCCTGTAAAGCCTTCCTGGTGTGAGGAACGCCCGACACGAAACTTTTTGAGGACGGGGATGAGGACGATTTGGGGGGAATGCTTTGTTACGATGGAGGCGAGGTGGTGTTCAACAACCACCAGTTCTGCAATGTTACCAGTAAGCCCACCCCGCCACATTCTGTCTCCCACACCCCAACCAATCCCTGTAGACCGAAAGATCTTGGACATGCTTCCTGGCCGACCTCCTCAAGCCACCTCCCCTTGTGACAGTGGAAACGCCACACGCGACTTCCAGTTCTGGACGGCTCAAGTCGAGTCTTCTTTACTGCGCTCTTGATATGTGCGAATCTACCCAGAAGATTGGCCACGACTACAACATGACCCTGTATATGTGCGACAACATCAAGTGCAGTTGCGTTCCTGGACGGTTTATTTGTGGTGAAGACGGCAGCTTCGGTGAGCTTCTCGCGTACCCTCGACCACCGACATCTTGCTGACTACGCACGGACGCTATTTGGGAGACTCTGTTTCGTGTCGTTTGCTGGGATGTTATTTGCGAATCCGGGGTACACTCTGGCATACACTTACGGTTCCGTGGAAAATTACCCGGGAGGCGTTTCTATCGTCAGATTCAACCGTTACTACAAAACCGCCAACAACGGTATACCCTCCAGTTTTTCAACTTGAGTCGCTCACTGAGCGTCCTTCAGTCCATGTTCGTGTGTGTCGAACTTGGCAGCACAAACGGGCGCCAGTCTATTCCTTCAGACGCACTCCCTCCTGGGACCCAAGAGGACCACCCGCCGAACCCCTTTATACATTTCACTTTCTTCCACCCCCAAGGAACGGGCCCCGACACCTCCGCGACAAGGGGTGTAAATTTAGATGGGGAGTAGGTTGTGAGGCCCTCGATCTTATTGTACGTCCAATCCAGTCCAGAAGGCGGGGTGGGGAGGGAAGGGTAGTATGGAGCGAACCTGGACACGGTTGGGCGGGGGCTTTGCTGGGGGGTCTCTCGACAGATCTTGACTAGGGGGATGAAGGATCAGCTCTGCATCCTCGAAAGGTCTTTTAAAAACATACACTCTACGCACCTCCAACTCTCATCCACCTTCGCCGGGATATGTAACGATCAGTTTCATTCCCAGTCCCACATCCCACACGCCAGGCCTTCCTCCTCACCGACGTCGTGCTTGCCACATCTCGTCGCGAACACTACGATGTCTGAGAGTCGTATAGCCGTCAACAGGGATGAGCTTCTCTCAGAAGATTCATCCACCATATCCCCGAGTGTACAACTTGAGATCGTCCACAGAGCGCAGCAGTCAGGGGTCACAACGCTCAAGAACCAGGTCCTGAAGTCTCACGGACGACAACCATGTACATCTTTCCCCCCTCTCTCATTCTTACCTCCCTAAGCATTCTACGCGTCGTTCTGTATCGTCATGCGCGATCTCTCGGAATCGCAGGGTATGGCGAGAACAGACGGCCAATCGGGGAGGCATTCGTCGTCGGCATCGCTGGTGAGTACGACCCCGCAACCTTGAACGGGCAAGACAATGTATACTCACACAACGGAAACTTCTACAGGCGGTTCCGCGAGCGGAAAGGTACAACCAGCTCGATGTCCATGAATACCCCAACCATTCACTTTACCAGACCCATGTCGCACGTCAAATCGTTCAAAACCTAGGGTCTATCCCCACAGTTATCATATTATCTCGAGTCCGTTTCCGTCACCAAGCTTGAGTTCCACCACTCGTCACTCACGTCGTGTTCTTCAACAGCTTCTACGAGAGACATACCCAGAAGAACTCGAATTGGCTTTCCAGAGTCTATACGATTTCGACCACCCAGATTCAGTCGATATGCCACTATTTGCCGCTGTACGGTCAGCTCCGGTGATGGAATAGCCAAGGTCCTGCTGACTGTGCTTCCTTTCACCAGCGCTTGGCCGACCTCAAAGTGTGGCGACAGTCGAACATACCCATCTATTCCTTCACGGTGCACCAACGGCTAGATGAGACCAAATACACGTATGGGACTTCTATCGTCATCAGTGAGTGTGGAGCACGTTCCCCCAACCAAGCGCGTCTTACGTGTCCCCCCAGCGGAGGGAACCCTATCTGCCAAACTCAGTGTTCCTAGCGTTAAGATCCCCGATCCCACATCAGCAAAACAGGAATTTCTGTCAAGTAAAGGAGTCGGAAAAGTCGGAAAAAGTCACGACGTGCCGAGAAAGTGTCACCAAACTCCTCGCAAAGTCCGGGAAAGTGGTAAAGTGGTCTCGGCATTTGGATGACCGGATCGCATTACAGCCCCCCGATCGCTGGGGACCTTTGCAGCTCTCCGGTGATGATGACATCGTGGATGCCGGTGCAGACCGTTTTGATGTAATTTCTCGGGGATCTCGGGGCACTCGCCGTCCTGTAGGCGCACCCCATTCCAGTGGTCATCGGTCCCGGCCATCAGCCACCTGAAACTGAATTGAATCTGAATCGGATGTGTTAGTCGCTTAACTGAATTGCTTCGGATGTTTTAGTGGACTTTTCCCCACCGGAATGGTCGTGCTTGTACAGTGTTCGCCTGGAACTGTGTGCACACCGTGTAACCATACAGATAGTCACCCAGCATCGAGGATCACAAGATCCGATTGCTATGAATTGTAGAATCGTGCACATACCTGTTACTTACATCCCACGAAGTGGAGGGGCGCCCGCTGCCACGTACATGATTGGCGCTCTGAGGCTGAGCTTGCCGAGCGCTGAGCGGGACGGGCACCCATTCAGCTCCCCCCCCAACTCAACACTCCCCTCCACACTTTCCGCCAATGTCGCAAGATAACATTTCCGACATCCATCGCCAGTTTGAGACGACCATGGAGAGGATTGAGGCTGTGGTGCCTCAATTGTCCTTCGACGACATAGTGGCGTTCAGACTCCGCCTCTCCGGCCTTCTCGACACCCTTGAAAACCCATTGAGAGTTGCAGCTGCAAAAGGTATGTTGACCCTTCTTCATTCTGTTCTTCCGGCTCCCTCATACCAGATTGTAGAACATATTCCTATCTGTTGGGAACCATCCAACACTAACGATGGTGACCACACGCCCACCTCAGGTATGTTGTATGCTTACATTGTGTTTTGATGACCCGTTTTTAATAAATTCATAGGGTCGGAGGAGATGTTGTCGGGGGTCTGATTGACCCGTTGTTAGGCAAACCGCGGTAGTAGTTACCTTACAGCCTGTTACTTCGTTTGATTTCTCATGTTATGTGACCCATTTTCGTTCTCTGTTACTGGTCCATTGAGTGAACATCTCGATCGTGATGGAACGGAGTTGTGGTCTGTTTCTCGAAACGCACGGTGCTCGAATAAAGGCTGACATGTGTGGGTTCTCACTGGGACTCTTGCCAGGACTTCCCCCTCTCCGCATGACCGACCAGCTCTTCTCACTTCGAATTGAGTACGCCTCTACGTTAAGGGAGGATCTCTGCTGGTCGACCCCCCCCAAGAAACTCGTATCTCATTCCATGCATTAAGTACGTACCCGACCGTGAGAGCTGTCAACCCGTTACTTGTACAAGGGACAAGTCCGCAACGTAAGTATTCGCGTTGCCGTCCATAGGCTGGTGACCATCCCCTACATCAGGAAAAGGGGGATGACCTTATAAACCCTGTTTGGATTCATATACCCAATATGTCTTCGTAATAGACCTCGGAGTTCTCACAAGGTTCCGTTCAAATAATGAGAATATCATTGTAAATACAAACTACCAAATACTTAATGACATGCCACGGAAGCCGACGTATGCATCTAATAAGTGCATTGATCAACGCCGAGTAGGAGCGGAATCGACTACCCCGGTCCAGCCGTCGTAACGAAGCCCCCGTTGTTCTTTCTTGCCCGGACTTGTCGGAATCCTCGACCTCGCGCCCTTGTTTCACCTCACCTCCGTCTCGACCTCAGTTTCATCCACAAGCTTATCGGGTAAGGAACGTTCCTGATTCGCCGATATAAATCATCCTTTCATCATCCGACACCTCTCCACCTCATCCAGTTCGAACTCACACAATCACAGCTCCGTAATAAATACCCGCGGGTCCTCGCCCTTGGGGCAAACCAACTCTGTCCTCCCTTCGATCACCAATCCGTCATCTATGGCCACCATCACCCCCCCACAACGCCCATCCAGTCGAGACGCTCCTCTCCATCTCATCCCTGAACTCAACCTCAACGGCGAACGACAGTTTGGGTTCCCTACTCCACCAACCGGTCACGAACTCATGGAGATGTGGCCCACCCTCGCACCTCAGATACCCCATAGCCCGGGTTCGAGTTTCTTCCACTCCCAGGAGCGGGCCTTCTTCTCTCAAGACAACGCCTTCTTCCAAGTCCAGATCAATATCGATCTACCCCAAACCGATCAAGTCATGGGCGGCCCTTATGGGCAGGACAAGAGCAAGGCTCGAGCTGATCCTCCACAGCTCTCCGCCATCCCGCGCCAGCAACCGCCACAACCACCATCACAACAAGCCTCACCTTCCTCTTCCTCCTGGAACGTCTCTCCACCATCCCAACATCAATCACCAAGCGAGCGTCGGAGAACACAGTCCCCACCCCAGCCGACACAACCACACCGTTCACAGACGATTCCAATCAACCCTCTTGCTGTCGCCGCCGGCCCACCGAATAGTCATCACGTGGGTCGGTACCAAGTATTGGGACACCACTCTCAATACCCCTACCCACTGCCCGGGTCGAGACACAAATCCCCTATGACTGTCGATGACGACGCTTGGCGACGCCCTATGCCCTACTCCGAGCGAAGGAGAGCCGGGAAGGGGCCAAGGAGGAAAGGCGTTGATGTGAATACCGCTCGCCCCTGATTTTGTGACATCCTTTCTCTTTTCTCGCATTAGCTCGTGGCTTTTCTTTCTTCCATCCCCGCTTGTACAATCACCTCATGTTTTGCACCTCTTGTCGTCGTCTTTGCGTTGATTTGTCGATGTTTTTTACGCTGATGTTCTTTTCTCGTCCCGCAATTCCAACCAATGATCCTGCTGTCCCTGCACTTTTCCGTGTTGATTATCAATTACGCTATGCAATATGAATTGTGATTGCCTGTACCACATAATTACTCGCATACGAAGGAGTCGTGGTTTACATTGATGGGGTCTGGAATGAGCGTGGGGAGATTCAAATGTCAGGGATATTTGTCATTCGGAGAACGACGCCTGGGAGATGGGAAATTTGAACATTCAACCGAAAACGAGAGAACATGACACACAAACTTTCGGCAATGTGTGTTTCTCATGTAATTGTGGCGAGATTACGCTCCCCCGTGTCGGCGCAGGGAAGGACAACTTGAGACTCCCGAAAAGGAACAATTCGAGGGGTGAAGATGGCGAATCCTCTTCCCAACGTTGAAGCCTCGAGGCCGTCCATCCAAGATCCACCTTGATGCCGTTGAAATGGGAAACGTTATACCCCAGACCACCTGATCTCTGCGGTCCGGTGCTCCGGTACCTCTCTCAACTCGGCGATCGCAATCGAAGTGGCAGGATGAAGGATCCATGTCCGCACTCACGGTCTGCTTCCACAGCCGGGTCGAACCAGCTGACCGCTTATGCCCACAGATCAATGACCCGCGAGTTTTAGGCGTCCGAATATCTTTCTCGTTGACTGTCGTACGTCATACGATAACTATGCCGCCGATCGCGTGTGCGTACGCGAGATAGCGCACTGAGGAACAATATGAAGAAACCCGGGTCGTTCTCTTTACCGGGTCGTTTTCAGTGTGCCGTTGTTAGTTTCTAGCCCACCCTCGCACTTATTGACAAGTTCTCCGACCAGAAATGTCTTTTATTCTCTCGCTGCATGGGCGTTATCTCATTTGCTCCCCTCAAATTGCGAGGTGTGAATCGTGTTCGCAAGAAACAGAAGTAGATGACCTCCACACAAAACTTGTGGGGATCTGTTCGGTACGTATTAACCTCTTGGCGGCCACCAGATTTGTCTGATTCAACAAGGTCCAAAAGACATTTGCTCCGGACGCAGGTTCTAGGAAACCACCGATACCCCAGACCGTCTGTTTTGCACCAAGACGTGTGCCCTCGTGGGGGCTTTGCCACTGCGGAAAAGTAAGCAAAGTACGGTTCCCAAAAATGAACCGTGGCGCAATCTCCTCCACAAGTCTCGTTATTTAAAACAGCGCAGCAGAACAAGATCGACCTCACCCAACCAGGACCTCTGTTTGAATTGCGATGATGGTAACGGCGTTGACGACCGCTTTCATGGGAGCGAGAAGCGGTCAACACGCGCACAACGAAAGCAAGATATTAACCAGTCCACTCATGAGACTTTATGGAGCCCCTACAAGTGACGCGCATTATATTCTCTGCCGGAAAGCGGAATACAAATCCGGCTTATCCAGAAGGCTAGGACCGGAAACCACACGGCGGTGGGACCCCAGCAACACATTTTCGCACAGGTAACCTCCGATGTTCCCATGCGGGTGTTCCTCGCCCTCACAAAGGGGTCCAAGTGCATCAACGACGCCCTCGGGCGTTCTCTCGTCAATTAGGCGGTGGAATATACTGGAGCTTGCACGAACCGCTCGCCCGGTCGCAGAGAATGGCTTTACAGCCTCTGACATCCTCCTCTCCTTCAGGAAGATGGGTGGCCGACAAGTTGATTCTCTCCAAAGTCTGGACGACTACGAGGCAGTTGGTTTGGCGCGCAAACCCCGGCGATCCAATTTTCAGGGTTGTCCCCGGAGTACTACCGCTGGCAAACGTTGATGCTGCAGTGGGGAGCGTCTTCAAGACCGGGTGGTTCGCAAGGCAGGCCTGGTGAGTCAAGTCCTGCGCTCGTTAAGGCCAAAGTGTTTCGGATAGTAGTGTAAAGCAGGTCCAGTGCACAATAGGTAGACATGGCGGTCAACAAGGGCGAGACTGTAAAACTACGTGTAGATGTATCAAGTATATCGAGCAAGGCAAGAAGGATTTACGAGATTAAGGGGAGCGTAGCGGCTCGTGAGTGAGCA
>Ga0307511_10006992_pt1 | contig 11364 bp, 8 predicted proteins | sample 13_EM_MG_FD_200266 | JGI IMG/M metagenome (GOLD analysis project Ga0307511, IMG submission 200266) | Populus trichocarpa ectomycorrhiza microbial communities from riparian zone in the Pacific Northwest, United States - 13_EM | ecosystem: Host-associated > Plants > Roots > Unclassified | place...
AAATCCACCCCCCTTTAACTTGTTTTTTTTTTTTAAATAATCACATATGTAATTATTGGATCTGATATATTTAATTTAGAAGTCCAATTAAAATCTAAATTTCAAGATTTCATTTGATTTTTTTTTTACTTTCGTGTGATTTTATTTGGTTTGATTTTTAGTATTTTTAATCTTTGAAATCTTTTAATATCTTTAAATTTTCAGCTGGAAATTAATACTTATCATCACGAATGGTGTTTTTTTTACCATATATAGCTCAAATTCACCAGACTCCATGTCTAGATCGTGATTAACGCCATCATTTACGCCTTGAGTCTCGACAAATTGACCATGGAAATAATTAGTGATGTGAAAAATGATAATTAACTCCATGCATGCATATATTATTTACGCAATCTTTCACTTGAATGTCAATATAAAAAATCAAACTAATTAAGGATCACAAAATAAATACCATAAAAATACTTTCTATTACATGTTCAAAAGTTGCCTAGGATGCCAAATTACAAATTCAAAAGTTATGTTACGCATAACCTTTGCAAATGCAGGTTGCAAGATTTTATTAGCTGTGATCACGGATTCAAAGTGATGATTCCTTCTCCATTCTATCAAGAAAAGAGAAATTGCGTGGAATTTAACTAATCAGGTTTTAAATTTATTTTTTAGAAGTTATTAATTTGAGTTCTATAAATCTCAGTGTTACTAGAAGTTTACATGGTCGTTGATTTCAGAACCTGTAAAATTAATCGAGATGAATACAAGTTGATCCGAATACCAATATTAATAATAAAAAAAGAAAAAGCGATTCATTCTCCGTAAACACGTGAATAACTCAATGTTTTCCTCCATTAAAAATCACAAAGAGGAGGTTGCTTCCACCTTTTATTTAGCATATGGGGTCTCATGCTCCCTATTTCCTTTCCACCATCCAATATTCTTATGGATTGTTTGAGCAGGATGATTTTGACAATTTTGTGTGTTTAATTCAAAAGTAAACTGCTAAATTTAGAAAACAAATTAAATTACGTGCTATAATGCATCATAATACGGGTTTATGAGTACATAGTTGTGATATTCTATGGATTTTTTTTTTAAATCATATTGATATAGAAATTTGGATTAATTTTCTTAGAAATACCTCTCAGATAGATTAAACACTCTGCGATAAAAAGAATCCCTCCAATTATGCAGCAGCAAAGAATAAAGTGAATAAAATAGAATGGCGTTGGTAACCAAAAGACATGACAAAGTCTTGTTCGGCAGTCAAAGTTGGAAGCTTAAAAATGCCTGAACACGGGGAGGCCGCTGCGATCACCAGAACAAAGGGAGGTGATCAATGTGGCGGCCATCATTAGACCACCGCAGTCGAGTCCGCCAAATCTGGCTTGGCCCACTCCTCGCCTCATCATTGTCATCAATAATAATCCCGAGAGATTTCCAAATCTAAACCATCCCTTACCGACATCACAGGACCTGCAGAAGCGCCAGGAAAATCAGCCAGGGCCCACTTGTAAACATACTTGTATAATTAATTGTTTTAACTGGAGAAATGAAAAAGATATATTATTGTTTAAGTTAGTTTTAGAGTAAATCTTTATATCCAAAACATGTTTTTTATTTATATATATTGAAATAATAACCAAATATTATCTTGTTTTTTACAGTTTTAAGATTACATTATTTGTATTTACTTTGTGCATTAAAAGTATTTTAATATATTTTTTATGATATTATTTCCAAATTTGAATCCAATAAATTAGAGAAAGATTTTAATATGGACAGTAATTGTCATTATCTTGATAATCCAAAATGTCTTTCCTTTCCTTTCATCATTCAAATGGATTTTGTAATTAACATTTCTTCTTGCCTTATTAACAATAATATAATATAAATTATTATGACTTAGAAAGTTAAGAAAAGATAGATAGAAGAGAGAGGGGTGGGGGAGAGACACACAGTCATTGTGGTGCACTACTTGAACTTTTAGGGTTTGAGTGTTCAAAGATTTAGTTAAACAAAAACCTTAAAAGTACTAGATGATGATCTGCCTGTTCCTGTCTTTGTCTCCACCTCTGTTAGTCACAATTTCCTCTTCTGGGTCCTCTCCAATCTCCTTCAAAATCTTATCCTTTCCAACTTTCACTTCTTGTTCTTCAAAAACTTTGTTATAAATCTTGTTCCCTGCATCTGGGTCTTGTTGTTTACACCCTTTTATGGTATTTGACACGTGAAAGCCCTAGTTTTTATGTGGGATTTTAAGGTACATTGGGAGGGTTAGTTTCATTCTTTTAGTATGTTGATTTGGTAATAGGCGGTGAAAGTATGAAGCTTTGCAACCTGTTGTTTTTGTTGTTGTTGTTGGGTTGTGTCACATTGGGGTATAGTGTTACAGATCCTAATGACCTTAAGATCTTGTTAGATTTCCAGAAGGGGTTGGAGAATCCAGAGCTTCTCAAATGGCCTGCCAATGGTGATGATCCTTGTGGCCCTCCTTTATGGCCTCATGTTTTTTGTTCTGATGGCAGAGTCACACAAATTCAGGTCCAAAGTATGGGTCTTAAAGGACCCCTCCCGCAAAATTTTAACCAGCTCTCAAAGCTTTACAATATAGGCCTCCAGAGAAACAATTTCACTGGAAAACTCCCCACCTTTAAAGGATTATCTGAATTAGAATTTGCTTTCTTGGATTACAATAATTTTGATACAATCCCGTCTGATTTCTTTGTTGGACTTAGTAGCATAAGGGTTTTGGCTTTGGATAGCAATCCTTTGAATGAGAGTACTGGATGGTCTCTTCCCAGTGAGTTAGCAGATTCTGTTCAGTTAACAAATCTTTCAGTGTCTTCAAGCAATTTGGCTGGTTCATTGCCTGATTTTCTAGGCAGCATGCAATCTCTTAGTAATCTAAGACTTTCTTATAATAGATTATCTGGTGAAATTCCTGCGAGTTTTGGGAAGTCTTTGATGTCTACTCTGCTGTTGAATAATCAAGAAGGAGGTGGCATGAGTGGTCCGATTGATGTTATTGCAAGCATGACATCACTGTCCCAACTATGGCTTCATGGGAATTCTTTCACTGGAACAATACCTGAGAACATTGGGGGTTTGTCTTTGTTGAGAGATCTTAATCTCAACGGGAATAAGCTTGTTGGTTTGGTTCCTCAGAGCTTGGCAGATATGCCGCTGGATGATTTGGACTTGAACAATAATCAACTGATGGGTCCAGTGCCGAAGTTCAAGGCTGGTAAGGTTTCTTATGAATCCAATCCTTTTTGTCAATCTAAACCTGGTGTGGAATGTGCCCCAGAAGTTAATGCCCTTTTGGACTTTCTTGGTGGTGTGAATTATCCTTCAATCCTTACTTCTCAGTGGTCTGGTAATGATCCATGTCAAGGATCGTGGTTGGGATTGAATTGTGATTCTAATTCAAAGGTTTCTGTCATAAATCTGCTTAGGCATAATCTTACTGGCACTCTTAGTCCATCAATTGCAAGATTAGATTCACTGATTGAAATTGATCTTGGAGGAAACAGTATAAAGGGCACAATTCCTAGCAATTTCACGAATTTGAACTCTTTGAGATTGTTGGATGTTAGTGGAAACAACCTTGGTCCTCCATTGCCCAAGTTTCGGACTAGTGTGAAGCTTGTTGTTGATGGAAATCCTCTTCTGGATGGTGGGAATCAGACGCACCAACCCCCCTCCTCTGCTAGCAGCCCTCCTACAGGGAGTTTTACTCCACCAGAGAATCCTCCACGAGGCAGTGCACCGCCTTCGCCATCCACTATGCCTTTCAGTCCACCTTCTCCAACATCAATCTCAAACACAAATCAAAGAACCAAACTGGTAATTGTGGGTGGAATTTTTGCCGGTTCATTGTTGGCTATCGTGTTGATTGCTTTGTCTCTATATTGTTGCTTTAAGAAGAGAAAAGAGACCTCAAATCCTCCTAGTTCCATTGTGGTTCATCCTAGAGATCCGTCTGATCGAGAAAATATTGTTAAGATTGCATTTTCCAATAACACCATCAGAAGCTTGTCCACTCAAACTGGAATTAGTTCTGTCAGTAATACCAGTAATCTGACAGAAAATTCTTCTTTGGTTGAGTCTGGAAATGTGGTTATATCTGTCCAAGTTCTTCGCAAGGTGACAGATAACTTTGCCCAAAAGAATCAGCTTGGCTCTGGTGGATTTGGGATTGTCTACAAGGGTGAATTGGAAGATGGGACTAAAATAGCTGTCAAGAGAATGGAGGCCGGGGTGATGGGCAGTAAAGCTGGGGATGAGTTTCAGGCTGAGATTGCCGTTCTTTCTAAAGTTCGGCATCGACATCTGGTTTCTCTCCTAGGGTATTCTATTGAAGGCAACGAGAGACTTCTTGTTTATGAATACATGCCTCAAGGTGCTTTAAGTATGCATCTTTTTCATTGGAAGAAACTGAACTTGGAACCTCTATCTTGGATGAGAAGATTGAGCATTGCACTGGATGTTGCGAGGGGGGTGGAATATCTTCATAGTTTGGCTCGACAGACATTTATTCACCGAGATCTCAAATCATCTAACATTCTTCTAGGTGATGATTTTCACGCAAAGGTTTCTGATTTCGGGCTGGTGAAACTTGCTCCGGACAGAGAACAGTCTGTTGCGACAAGACTAGCTGGAACCTTTGGTTACCTTGCACCTGAATATGCTGGTTAGTGTTTTCCAAATTCCCCTTTCAAACTCTTATTCCTCAGAACAAGGATTATTTAGAAAGAAAGAAAGGCTAATTTAACTGAAGCTACGGAGAATTGCATGGTTCAGTAAGATTTTTCTTGCTTTCCAGTTGTGCCTCATTTGTTCAACAAAAATAAAGTCTTGGTTAAAACATCTACTGTGAAATGCCAATAGGTATTTCTTTTGTCCCCTTGTAAGTTCTTGGCTATGCTGCAGAGTTACGGACAAGCTTATTTCCAGTACATCACGTTGGTTATTGATATCCTTCTTAGTGTAATGAGCTTATTCAACCATGTTATTGATAAGAATGCGGTGATAATGTTAATGATATGCAGAATAGAAATGCATGTTGCACGAATGATCAGATAGTTATTGAACAATTTGATGGCTAAAATTAAAAATTGTAAGCATGTGTGATCTTTGTGAATCCTCCTTTAGTCTACGCTGTAGAATTGTCTTATAAATTTGCAGAACTTTGGTCTTCAATCATTCGTTGTGATTGGTGGTTTTTTTGGGATTCAATCTCCAAGATAACATCAACAACTAGAATCCTCAATTGACTTCATCACTTACTATTCTTTTTCCGTGTCACAGTTATGGGGAAGATAACGACTAAAGTTGATGTGTTCAGTTATGGAGTGGTATTGATGGAACTTTTGACCGGGTTAACAGCCCTCGATGAGGAGCGCCCTGAGGAAAGCCGATACTTGGCTGAGTGGTTTTGGCGAATCAAGTCAAGCAAAGAGAAGCTTATGGCTGCCATTGACCCAGCTCTTAACGTCAATGACGAGACTTTTGAGAGCATCTCCAGCATAGCTGAATTGGCTGGGCATTGCACTTCAAGGGATCCAAACCACCGGCCTGATATGGGTCATGCAGTGAATGTGTTGGTGCCACTTGTTGAGAAATGGAAACCAGTTAATGACGAATCCGAGGACTTCTATGGCATTGACTACAGCCAGCCACTTCCCGAGATGTTAAAAGTTTGGCAGGATGCTGACAGCACTGGGCTAAGTTATACCAGTCTTAGTGACAGCAAGGGTAGTATTCCAGCCAGACCAGCTGGTTTTGCCGAGTCCTTCACATCAGCTGATGGTCGTTAGATGGAGGTAACTCCTAAGCACTGAACTAGAGCTGTAAGTTTTATCAAGTTGGTGTCAGTTGCTCTATTTTCTGCTATGCTCAATCGAATCACGCATTTTCTTTTGGTTATTGCACACCGTAAATACAAGGTTAAGAGTCAACCACACAGCAAGCTTCTGGGATTTGTTATTCGAGCCATGATAACTGTCTCATGGTGTAGATAGATAGTTGTTATCTTCACTTTTGCACTTTGGTATTCCTTAATACAGAATTTGCTTGTTACTTTACCTATTTCTGTAAAGAATTCATGGTCATTTGCTATTTAAGTTCCTTGATTCATGTCATCGTTGCCTCTTCTTGATTGTTTTGGATCAGACACTGCGTTATCATGTTAATCTCGCTGCCCAAGTGCCTCCATTTTCCAACAGAAATTCAAAGGACACCTTCTGAGATGAATCTTAGTACTAATTATGTGGGGAGGTTCACATTGTGGCCAATAACCCTTGATTTGGTGGCTAGTTTTTGAGAAACATCTTGTGTGTTCTCCGTCACGCATCTGGAAGATATCGCAGCCCTCGTATGCCGTGGCTTGTTTTTCCTACCAAAAGAGTCGAAATTTTGGACTGAATTGAAGAACTTGACAAAATACCGTTAATTCATATCATTAGCATAATGATGATTTATTATTTAATCAAGATATTATTTAAATTCCAAATTCAAGTTGGGATCCAATAAAAATATTATTTAATCAAGTTTATTAATTTATAATGTCGGATTTTAAGTCGGATTTTAAATCTCAGCTTGAAAATTGGAATATCTAATAATATTCCCCTTTTTACTGTAAATTATTTGATACATCATGATGAAATCATCGACTGGAAATAATTTATACAAACACATTAAAATTATTATACCCTGGAAAAGCAAACTAGATATATGCTCTGATGAAGGATTTTTCTCTTCACTCAAATGACAAAATGAGTATTTAGAAATGTTTGATGCATATATATTTGTCCATACTAAAATGGTACCACAAGCACCCATAATGATAAATTTTATTCAACTCTGGAGGGTGTAACTGGACTAATTATATTCTAGGTTTACTTCTTAGAAGTCACTAGTTCAAGTCTCACAAACCTCAGGGTCACTAGAAGCTTACATGGTTCGTTAACTTCAGAGCCCGTTGGAATTAGTCGAGGTGCGCGCAAACTGGCCTGAACACCCACGTTAATAAAAAAAAATTATTCACTAAAATCAAGAAGAGTATTTGATTGAAAATATATTAATACATTAAGGATCTGATTGAAACAAAAAAAAATAAATTGGAGGTCTAATCAAGACTCACCCTACTTTCTTAGCAACCCGCTAAATGGAAGGCTAAGAAACCAGTCTCTCTCTCTCTCTATCTATCTCGTAACGGTAATTTGACAAAATGACAGCGCTTCCCGCCCTCATATCCACCACGACCAACACAACAACCACCACTCTTCCTCAACATCCCAACACCATACAACCACCGCACACTACCCGTCATCAAGACCAAACCCGACCCATTAACCGCGACTCGAAAAAACCCAATCTTTCCCTCAAACAAATATCTAATAAAACCTCAATAGACCCCGTTGTTTCATGGACCTCTTCACTTTCCCGTTATTGCCGCAACGGGCAGTTGCACCAAGCCGCCTCTCACTTCACTCAAATGCGTCTCTTAGAAATCGACCCCAATCATGTCACGTTCATTACTCTTCTCTCCGGCTGTGCAGATCTTCCATCACAAGGAAACTCTCTTGGCCCTTTACTTCATGCTTACACGCGAAAACTGGGCTTGGATACGTGTAATTTGATGGTGGGTACAGCGCTTGTTGATATGTACGCTAAGTGTGGTCATGTGGAATTGTCTAGGTTGTGTTTTGATGAGCTAAAAGTGAAGAATTCGTTTTCTTGGAATACGATGATTGATGGGTTCGTGAGGAATGGGAAGATAAGGGAGGCGATTGAGGTGTTCGATGAAATGCCTGAGAGAGGTGTGATATCTTGGACTGTGTTGATTAATGGGTTTGTTAAAATGGGTCTTTTTGAGGAAGCTCTTGAGTGGTTTAGAAAAATGCAGGTATCTAAAGTAGAGCCTGATCGCGTGACCATTGTTACAGTTCTGTCCGCGTGTGCCAATTTGGGAGCACTGGGTTTAGGCTTGTGGGTGCATCGATATGCTTTGAAAAAGGGGTTAAGGGACAATGTTAAGATATGTAATTCTCTGATTGATTTGTATTCTCGATGCGGGGCCATCGAATTAGCTCGTCAAGTGTTTGAGAAAATGGGTGAGAGAACTTTGGTTTCTTGGAATTCGATTATTGGGGGTTTAGCTGCTAATGGGTTTACCGAGGAAGCTTTGGAGCATTTTGATTTGATGCAGAAACAAGGGTTCAAGCCAAATGATGTCAGTTTCACTGGAGCACTCACTGCTTGCAGCCATACTGGTTTGGTTGATGAAGGGCTGAAATACTTTGATATCATGGAGAGAGTGCACAAAATTTCTCCTAGAATTGAGCATTATGGGTGCATAGTTGATCTTTACAGCCGAGCAGGGAGATTAGAAGATGCAATGAGTGTAGTACAAAATATGCCAATGAAGCCAAATGAAGTTGTTGTAGGGTCATTATTGGCTGCTTGTAGGACTCGTGGGGATGTTGAATTAGCTGAAAGGTTAATGAACTATCTTGTCCATTTGGATCCTGGAGCCGATTCAAATTATGTATTACTCTCCAATATATATGCAGCAGTTGGAAGGTGGGATGGTGCATGCAAGCAGAGAATGACAATGAAAGCTCTTGGTATACAGAAGAAGCCAGGATTTAGTTCAATTGAGATTGGATGTGACATTCACGAGTTTGTGGCTGGTGATAAATCTCATGATAAAGCAGAGGATATATATTCGATGTTGGAGCTTCTGTCTTTTGATCAAGCATTGTGTGGTTATGTTCCTGAAGCCATGGCTAAGGATATGCTAGGAAATGGCTGAAGGTAGCAGTATGAGACGGAAAAAAAAAATGCAATTCTCAATTGTTAAGACTATTGCCTTCTTTCTTTGATGTTTCTAGTACCTCCTTACTGAGTGGCATTGCTTTTGATCAAATGGAAGGCAATGCTTGAAAATGGATGGTTTGCTAGCTACCAAATAAACACAGTGCTGGGCACCTTCTTATTCTCCAAGGAGGACACCACATCGCACACTCATCTTACTGTCTTCAAACGCTTGAAGGTGTGCTCTACTTTCTACTGCCTCTGTTATGTGATCTTTTATTGCATTAACACCCAGAGATGAGGCTTTTGCTGTAAAAGTTGTTGGAGCCATCAGAAAGTACCAGAAAGACATTGCTCCGTTTTTAAGAGAAACGTGATCAGAGGGTTTACTACATGATTTGTTTTTTACATGTATTTTTAATAATATTTCACTTCAGTGACTCAGTTGTAATTTCTATTTCATTTGTGAATATAATTCCTTTAAACTTTCCAAGAATTATACCTAAAACCCACACAAATACCACCCCTCCACTTGTATCATTTCTGCCCCGTTTGTCCCATTTATTCCTTAAATCTTAGGCAGAGTTAGAAATGACAATCTACAAACAAAAGCCATTTTGAGAATCGGCTCTATAGGAAAAACACATTCTATGTAACTGGGAGAAATCAACAATTAAACATTTTAATAGTTTTCAATCAGCTGTTGAATCATGGATTTTGAAGATGTTTTAATATTGCATTGTTAACAGGTATGGCTCTGGTGGACTCGTTTCTTATGATGGCTGGGACATGAATGGCCATTTCCTAGAACAGTAGATGATCTACTTCGGCTCAGGAGTTCTTGTGTTCACAGAAAAATGCAGAGGAGAGTTTGGGTTCTCTTTTCTTTGGTCAACGTGGCTGGCAAGGAATGATTTAGTCTTCAATGATGTGGCACCAGAATGCGATAGTATCTGCTCCAATGGTGAAGCTCGATGGTTTTTTCAGGGGAGCAAAATTTAACATAATACTTGTATACTTTTTTTACACAAACATATAGTATATCAAATAAAGTATATGATTAGTTCAAAAAACAATATCAAGTTTGTATATTTGAATAAAAAAATTGAATTGGAAGTAATTTTTTTTATTAACACATTAAATTGGCGGACATGTAACTGTTTTTTTAACACATCAAATTGGAAGTAATTTTCAACAGAAGCCTTGAAGCTTTCACTGCACAAATTTTGCAAACTTCATGTGCAAAGTCTCATTTAGAGACATTCGAGATCATCATCTGAGTTGATGTCTGAGAGAGCAGAGACTCTTTTTAGGATTTTATCTCGCTTGTGTAGATGTGGACATGATATGCCAAAATAACTCTTTAGGATTTTTGTGGACATGACTTTTTTAGGATCTATAAGAGGGATGCAAAAGTTAGGAAATAGTGCTAGAAACATTGTTCGAGGGTTGTTTAGATATATGAATTTGGTTGCATTTTTAACAAAAAAATAAAAATCTCATGGCTTATTTTTTTTTTTTCAATGTCAGTTAGCTCGATTTTGAATAGGAGATTATCATGTTCTAAAAAAGTAGCTCGCAATATCTATGATCATTTCTTATGATATCAAACTGTCTAGCTTAAGTAGGTTCCAAATGTCCTAGTAAGTGTTCTATGAAGACTACAGGAAACATGTCCAACTTCTCGTTAATCTCTATGATAAAAAAACAAGAAGATTTGGATTTCCTCCACTAGTCTATAATTTTGCAAAAGAAAGAACTAAGCATGCCTGGAAAGCAAAAGATTCTGATGGGTTTTGATATTTTTTTTTTATGATAAAAGCCTTGTCATTTGCTGCTCTAAATACCTGATAAGAATCTTCTTATAGATGAGATGGAAGAACTGTGGGTTTCGCCATGGAGATAGCTGTGTGTCAGTGTCAAAGAATGCAATAACACGGATAGGTTTTGCATATTTTTCTGTCTGGATGCGAATTTTTGCCAAAAAAATAAAATCCCATGGCTTTCTTTTTTCAATGTCAATAGCTCGATTTTGAATTGGAGACCATCCTGTCCTCAAAAATGGTTTGAAATGTTTGATTCCATTGATAATTGGGCTAACAAAGTCTTGCAAACGAGAAGATTATCTTAACAAATTTTGGAAAAAAAACCCAAGTTTTTCCACTAGTTCAGTCCAATCCTAAATTGGATATTGATATATCAACAAGTCCTAAGTTAGCAGATCGCCAGGTTAATTGGTCCGAGCCTGGTTCGTATATTTAGGGAAAGAAGAAGATGAGAAGGTGGCATCATATGATAGGAGTTTCTAGGGTTGATCATAGTTTTCCTTGGTGGTAGGTCTTATCAAATGGTACTGAATATTTTGTTTGTATTGGATATGATTGGCTTCAAGTTCAAACGCTCTTCTTTCATTAACAAATATTGCAGCAGAACTCGAGCCTTTTTTGGATTGGGAAGAATTATCTGCAAGAGTTGAAGATGAAACATTGATGGGTCATCATCTCTCGGGAATAGCTAGAACCATACCGATTCATTTTTCATGTA
>Ga0307511_10006993_pt1 | contig 11364 bp, 7 predicted proteins | sample 13_EM_MG_FD_200266 | JGI IMG/M metagenome (GOLD analysis project Ga0307511, IMG submission 200266) | Populus trichocarpa ectomycorrhiza microbial communities from riparian zone in the Pacific Northwest, United States - 13_EM | ecosystem: Host-associated > Plants > Roots > Unclassified | place...
CATGGGTTTCATATTCAACGGTCCTGCCTGTATACTCTAGTTGACAGTTGCCTGAAAAATAACTTGGAGTGGGTTGTTTTATATATTTTCGAAAACCTTCACTAAAGAATTAAAATGACATCCCTATTTTCTTTTACTTTTACCAAAAAAGAAAAGAAAAAAGGCATAACTTGAAAAAATCTATTTATACCCTTCATACTCAATTTTTTTTATATTATATTTATACATTATTTACATGACTTAAATTGTATTTTTTAGAGGGCAAATAAACCTTTTTTTATTATTATTAACTTGTATGTACCTTGACTAATTTTATAAAAAAATAAATTTATTTAACGAGTAAATAGCTTTCATTATAATTTCATACTAATTAATATGTTTAATTAATTCTTCTTTATTATTGATGGAAAACAAAATAAACGCTTCTTAATTAAAGATAAATATTAGATTATTAAGCCATTAATTGACATCTCTTGAACTGGAACCACTTCTCTTAACAATGACCTAATCTATATACAGTTCCTGCATTTTGTAGCAATTTTAACCTGCCTTATATCATAGACAGTACTGATACCCTAATTGATTCAACAATCGTAAACCTCTCTCTCTGTGTTTTTGTAAAAAGAAAATCTGTACAAACACTCGTGTCCATCTTTCTGTATCCAATATTGCAAGAAAAAGATTGTTTTTAACTATAATCATTCCTCATTGATCATGAATTAATGGTACTGTTCTGGAGACCTCAAGAAAAAGATTTTGTGCTTTCGTTCAGCTACACCATCACTGAAAATCTTCGATAAATCAAATATCTGAGCATTCAAGCTGTGTAGCAGTCTTTGGATTTTAATTCTGGGGACAAGAACAAATAAAGATTTGAACTTGAGACATTTATCGCTATATATATATATTTTGGAAGACTACTTACTCAATATTATTAGGTACGTATTTTCAATCTGTGCAATTGGGTCCACATCAGACTCGATAGGAGAGAAATATTTTTTTTTTCATTGTGAAATAATGTCTTTGGGTTCGCCAATATAATAAGAACAAGAAGAGCACACATGATCCAAGAAAATAGATATTTATTTTTACTAATGCAAATTATACCTTTTCTTTATATTACCACCCACCTTATAAGAGCTTTCGCTATTTCAACCATTGACATATCATTATCACATTATAATTCTCCGGCTCTACCGCCATCTATACAACCACCCTATCACTATTATTGCTCTGCCATCACCGGTAACCATCTTATTACAAGTATCAATTACCACCGCATCAGCATCTTTCATGGCTGTTGCCACCGTAGTCACCACCGCCTATTTATTAAAATAATTATAATTTCATCACTATTGTTACCATATATAATCATTAACATAACAACGGTGGTGGTTGTTTCAAGTAATTCGATGTTTATTTTATTTAAATAAAATCTTGAATTTGAATCTTATGAATGAAATATATTATTTTTGAAATAGCTTTACTTCTTAGTAAACCGATTATACTTGACTAGATTAGTCGAGGTCCAATAAATCCTCAAATAACAGAGTTTAGACCACAAAAATATAATCATTATCATCAATATTATTAATATATAATTATTATGAAATAGCAATTATTAACGCTACCATATTAATTATCACTGTTCTGATTATTTTATCATATAATTTGACTTATAATATTACTCACATACAAAAATTATAATTGAAAAAAATATATTATTATGAGTGTAGTTAAATAATAAAAAATGACTTATATTTAATGTTTGTTTTTTCAAAAAAAATATTTTAATATTTTCCCCAAAGAAACCTACTCTAAAAGAAAGAAAACGGCCAAGGGGCAAGGGACATGGAAGAAAACAGCCGCCTCACCCACTATCCATACGTGTAAGTTTGCATGAAAATGTCAATAGTAAATCCTACGGGCTTTCTCGTCATTACAGACCTAAGAATGGTAAGAAACTTAGACAATGAAATGCCTTAAGCGGTTTCATCGGACTCTCAAAACTAAAGTGGTTTTTCTTCAGGTCTTCTCTGGTTTTTAACTCTCTCTGTCTCTTGTGTCTGAGGAGAGACAGAAACTGAACAGGGTAGCTTGAGACCATTTTATAATATATATTTATTTGTTGTACACAAAGTCAGTCTCATCTTGTAGATAAAGAAAGCTGAAAATTAGGTTTGTCTTATTTCCTTGCATTCAATATCCCTTCTTCTTTTTTCCTCCTCATTCATTCAATCTCTCTTTTCCAGTTTCTTCTTTATGAAAACTCTCTCCTTTTCCTTGTTTGTATGCGTGTGAAATATCTAAAGGATATGATGATGATTATGATCATTAAAGGAACAAAAAGAAGGTAGTTTCATGCCATTTATGGGGTTTTCAACAGCTCTTTGGAGTTGGGAGTTGGTGGAGGAATAGTAAGAGGAACGATTATAAACCAAGCTTTTTGAGGGTTCTCATGGCTGCTACTGCTACAAACAATAAAGTGATCAATCACTCAGCTCATCAATTTGAACAGCAGCAACAACAAAATCATCATCAACAACAGCAAAACCAGCATCATCAGCAACATCAGCAACAATATCATCTTCATCAAATGCAAGAGCAGCATAATCATCATCAGATTCCATATGGAATCATGCAGTCATCATCATCATCATCCTCAATCCCTGGGAACTTCATGTAATCTTTACAAACTATAGAAATCACCAAGAACCTATTTCTAGAGTCTCTTTTCTGTAATCGTTTTTAGAAGTTTAATTATTAATTAACAAGAAGGTTTGACCCTGCAAATTAAATCATTTGTTTCTCTGTGATTTTCTTTTGTTTTTACATGTGCACTTTTTGTGTCAGAAGCAAAGATGCTGGAGCTTATGACATGGGAGAATTGGATCAAGCCCTTTTTCTCTATCTTGATGGACAAGACCCCTCCACTGTTAATCAAGACCAAAGACGTGAGCTCTCTCTCTCTCTCTCTCTCTAAATTAAAAAAATTTTCATCTTTCTCATTTTCTTTACACTATTCCTTTTCCTTTCCACCTCTTCTGTTTCTGTTGGGAGATTCTCTTTGGAAAGGGTTATTTGAGGGTCACAAGGAAAGCATGTTCAACTGCAGATCACAAATCTACCTCTCTGCCAATCGTGCTTTCTTTGACGAGATGCTAATAATGTTCCTTGCAGCTGCAAGAAAGACTTTTTCAAATCTCAAGAAAATCGTCGTTTTCTCTACTTATTTTCCCGTTCCTTTTTGAATTCATCTTCGTTTCTTGTTGCTAGGAGCATTAGACCATGACATGTATAACAACCCTACACACATATCATGATCAATCCCTCACTCATTTCTCCATGTATTAAGAATGGTACGAATAGGGTATGGGTTATATCTGCCTTTTCTTCTCTTTGATTCCTCCTTTTTCTGTTTTGATACCGTATAGAGCTACAATTGCATGACGATCCCTGTACTTCAAACTCATGTCTCATACCTCTCTTGCCTTGTCTAGCTCACTTCCCTCTCACTCGGGTCCTTATTCTTTCATTATTCTTTTTCTCTCCCACACTAAATTATAGCTATAAAGAGATTTGATGTTGATTTGGGTTTGTGTGCAGAGAGTGGTGCAGGAATGAGACCTCCAACTTTGAATATTTTCCCATCTCAGCCTATGCACGTAGAGCCATCATCAACAAAGGTAATAAAATCAAAACCGTTGATAACTTAATTAGTTTAGTGGTATATATACAATTCTTCACTTAATGGTTCAGTTGTACCTTACTACATATATTAATATTACCCAATATTTTCTAATGGGTTTGTTTTGGATTTGGTAGGCTAATATTACTGGTGCTAGTACTGGATTAGTTTCTTCTGCAACTGGTGGTTCGAAGGGACCATCAGAACCGTCCATGGAACTTGCCAACACAAGAAATAATTCTGCTCCTGGCCCTGAACCAGCTAAAGCTATCAAGGTAGATTCGGACTTCTAGTGCTTATAAAATAGAGCAACTATGATATTAAATAAAAAAAATAATTAGTCTATATATAGCTTATTCATAACTGAGATTCGAATTGGTATTTAAAAAGTTTGTTTCTTGTTGTTTATGGCAGCGCCAAGGGAACCGTAAAGGACCAGCAAGATCAAGTTCGGAGCTGGAAGGACCCAAGACGCCAGACCCTAAGGTAACTTCTTTTGGTTCACTTTTTATGGCATATATATATATATATGTTTACATTTGTTTAATTTCTTGTAAGTTTACAACATCGAATGTTTGTCACGACCAATTTTTATGCAGACATTGAGGAGACTTGCTCAGAATAGAGAAGCAGCAAGGAAAAGCAGACTAAGAAAAAAGGTCAGTCCGTTCAAAATTAATGCTCTCTTTGATTTGATTGCAATAATTATTCCTTCCAGGTAATAATGTTCAGCTCCTAAAATCATGAGGTTTGCCTCCTTTTCATTTTCCATTATTACAGGCTTATGTTCAGCAGCTAGAGTCAAGTAGGATTAAACTTACACAGTTGGAACAAGAGCTACAAAGAGCCCGAACTCAAGTGAGTTAAAAATCGTAACCCGCTTCTATTGTTCATTCATAGTATCATCATAGCACGTTTCAAGATTATTTTTTTTCTGTTCCTGCTAGGGAATATTCCTTGGCGGAGGAGGTCTTTTAGGAGGAGAACAAGGCATTCCTGTTGGTGTCACCAATATTAGCGCGGGTATTTAAATTTATAAATTCAAAATAAAAATGCTACTTTTAGTTATTCTATTTTCCAGAATTTTTTTTTATTATATACTCTAATTAATCTCTCTCCATGGTAATTAAACGCATCTCTATATATGGTACTCATATATAGAAAAATAATGACCTTTTTTTTCCCGTTCTATGCTTAATTTCTAGATGCTGCATTTTTTGATATGGAGTATGCAAGATGGCTTGAGGAGAACCATCGCCTAATGTGCGAGCTTCGGGCAGCAGTACAAGAGCATTTACCCGAAAATGAGCTTAGGCTCTTTGTTGACAACTGCTTGGCACATTATGATGAGATGATGAATCTCAAAAGCGTGGTTGCCAAGACCGATGTCTTCCATCTAGTTTCTGGCATGTGGAAGACTCCGGCCGAGCGATGCTTCATGTGGATGGGAGATTTCCGGCCATCTGAGCTCATAAAGGTACTAAAAAACCTACCCTTTTCAGTCCCAAGTATATATTTGGTTCTTTTTCTTTTTCTTTTTTCTTTTCCCTGGGTGCTTAGACATTAGAAAATCATATAACATCACATGTGACAAGAAACTGACAAAAATACATGGCCAAAAAAGGTAAATAACCTAAGATACATATCTATTTTAAGATTTTTAGATCAATTTCGTTGTCTCAAAATATTTGAAAATATATAATAAGATCAGTGAATGATGTGAGTTATTATTAGATTTTGCACGAGGAATATAGGACGTTATAATTAATGCATGGTGCACAACCTGTCGGTGGAAACGGCAAAGAAGATAGCCTAAATCCCAAAACACACAGAAATTATGAATATCAATGAGTGACGAAACAGATCGTGAAGGTTTCTACTAATGGGTAGAGTTAGGTGTCAACCTAATAAAGCCCATGTTTGTTACTACAACTTCTGGTTTCATTGACACGAAAGAGAATGAGAAAGAATTGCACGGCTATCTACTCTCTCTTCGTTTTCCATTGATAGATACAACAGGCCTTGTTTTCGTGTTCATCCTTTGCTTTGGCCAGTAGTGAATTAATTATCAAAGCCCTGAAAATGAATGGTAACATGTCATTATTAGTTAACCACATTCTTGTTTATTTATGTAGTTATTGTGTGCTAATTATGATGCAGATAATAGTGGGTCAAATTGAGCCATTAACGGAGCAACAAATCTTGGGAATATATGGCTTGCAGCAATCAACACAAGAAAATGAGGATGCACTCTCTCAAGGGCTCGAAGCTCTCAATCAATCTCTTTCAAATACCATAGCCTCTGAATCACTGATCTGCCCTCCTAATATGGCTAACTACATGGGCCAAATGACTGTAGCAATGAACAAGCTCTCCACTCTTGAAGGATTTGTTAGACAGGTACGCATGATTTATGATCATCTCTCTCTCTCTCTCTCTCTCTAAGCTGGTCTATATTTTAGTGAGTAGGGATACAGTTGTTTGTGGGCCCTCATGTAGTGGGTCAAGTAACAGGAATCTGGTCCTGTTTGGGTCGGGAAACCTACCCCAACATACGAAACTGCTCCATGCCTCGCCACATGAGGTGGGTGGTGTTATATGCATGTTTTCTCTGTATTTATATGCATGGTCTACGAGCATATTTCTAGCTATCGTGAGGCATCCAGTACGATTAGGGTTACATGATATTAATTACCGGCAACTAGGTTGTACACGTGGCATGCAGACAAAAAGTGGTCCCCACGGATAAATATCAGCTTCTAAGAGATCCGATGAGCCCATGTTTTGTATGATGTCACGGTCGTAACCGTTTGACTTGAAGACAACACAAGTCCATTCTTCGTAGCTCTCTTTTTTGACTGTTCAAAACCCAGCCTGATGATCTGATAACTTCGTCCTCGGTGGGTTTCTTGAGTTGACTCAGTAAATTTTCAATGAGATTTGCCATTCCATTGAGTCACTCATCAGCTAGCTAGCATGAACTCGATTCCTAGACCTACACCCTTTCTTCCCTCCTGGTTACAAAGTCTCTTGGTATTTCCTCGCATGGCGATAAATATCAAGCAGCAAACAAGATTTTTGTCTAGTCGATGCTTTGAAGATATAGGGCTAGGTGGGTCCAGTGTTTGAATGCTAGGCCCCCTTCGATAGTAGAGCCCTTGGAACACTTCGATAAACGATGGATTTAGTCAAGAACGTTTTCAATTGGGATTTTAATCAAGTTATATACCAATCAAGGTATAGAAAGTCATGGTGATCATCACAGATATTCACCTTTTTATTAATCGCTATCAGTTGACTTGTAGTATTTTGAATTTCCTATTCTAGTCTAAACACATTATGTTTAGTCGGCAGGACACTAATTGGTGGCATGGAAAGATTAACTTGTTGAAATTGATTCATCAGTAATTTCCAGGTTAAACTCTCTTTTGTGACTTTGTTTTTGTCCACTGTCAAACTTCTGGACCTTCTTTACCAAGACTAACACAACCCACATTTTCCTAAATTTTCTTTATATAACCCATTTGAAAAGTAAGAACCCCACGCATCACAAAGTCTTGAGTAGATAGAATGGCTGTATAAAAAAATCTAGGAACAAGAATTATTTGAAATGTTGTCATTGATTAAGGTCAAGCTTAATCACTCCATATTCTTAACTTGTCGACATGCATGACTTTTTCCCAGTTTAATAATTTTTTTTTATCTGTTTTTTTTTTTATGAACAGTTTTTTTTTAGGTATGTTATATGTGTTTGAGATATATATAGTACTTACGGATATAACTTACAGGCAGATAATCTGAGGCACCAAACCATTCACCGGCTGCATCAATTACTCACAACCCGCCAAGCTGCAAGGTGTTTGCTCGCCGTTGCCGAGTACTTCCATCGTCTTCGAGCTCTCAGCTCTCTCTGGGTGGCTCGTCCTCGGCAGGAATGAAGAATTGTAGAAACCCTAGACTTTTAGTACCACTTTTATAACTTTAAGGGCCACTCTCTCTTAATTATTAAAGTAGGTCTTCCATATTTCTTTTCCTTATTTTCTACAGAAAGATGTATAGATAGACAAAATATTAGATTAAACATCTTAAGTGGTAGAACTCTCGCACTTTCTCACTTGATCAATTCTTCGTGAGAGATTCAGCGAAGCAATGATTTGGCAGCCATCTTTGACTAGAAAAATAGATGATCATGATCGAGAATTAACGAAGATGGAAAAGAAAATATTGCGGACTTGAATTAGAAAATGATCAATAACGTTTGGGCTGATGCTTTTTGTTTGTATTAGGGAGAGTAAAGAGACGAGTATTTGGTTCTAGAGGGAAAGAAAGAAGTGTTGAAAGTTGAACGTCCATTTGGCCTAGGTGTCGATGCATGCACGTCTTTTGACCAGACGCATGAATTCATGAAACTGACAAGCTAACTTTTACATCGTGTTTCGGCAATTTTCACCTTGTATTAATTGGCCTTGCTCACCGCTACTTCCTCACCAATGAAAAGAGATAGAGGTTTCATTATAGCTTTTATATATTATTATGGATTTTAATAGTGAATTTTTTTTAAAAAAATTCAATTTGATCCTAGAAATTTTAGTTTACACAATTAAGTTATTTTGAACCTAAATTAGTATCTAGTTGCATATTTTTTTGGGAGAGAGGATTAAATTGAAAGATAAATAGCTGAGATTAAAAGGGTGAGTAAACTATGTGGCGGCATTAATTTTTTTTTTTGGTATTTTTAATTAAAAATAAGTTTTAAGATGAAAAAATAAGAACCATGTTTTTCCGACCACCATAGTGGCTGGGATTTGAGGAATAAAGATAACAATTCATCTTTTTTGTCAAAAAATAAGATGGATAACATGTTGTTTGCCCTATTAACTTCAAAAAAGGGCCCGCATGAGGGCCTTTTTTTTAGCGGGCTAGGCGTTTGCACAAATCTATTAGGTTTGATGTATCCAAAGCTATACTATTATAATAGGTTCTTAATTGTAAAATTTTGAATGATATGTATATATTTGCTTTGCCTAAAATTTTTGAGCTTAAAGGTGATTGAATATGTGTAGAGCCAACCAAATTGGTAGATTGTTCCAAAAATAATTTAAGGAATTTTTTTTTAAAATTATGTTAATAATTTCCTTTTAAATATCATATATCAAATTAAGAAGAAATTGATCCAAATTCAATAAGAGCGTTATTGCTTCATCAAGTACTAGTATCAATGATTATGTTGTTAATTTAGGTGACAATCATAAAGAGACACCTACCATAGAAGTTACCAACTAAGGCTAAACTAATATGGAAAGCAGAGCTGGAATCCCTTTTACAAGAGACGTTGTAATAGGTAAAATTATTGTAGAATGGAAGGGCAACATCATTATGTAATTAATGTTTTTTTCTCTAAATATTGAAGTAATATATTTGTATTGGGTTATTTTAAGTTTTACATTAAACTAAAATGACTTTGATGAATTGATTTTCATGTTTACCAATATTGAAATTGCCTATTTGATCACATCTACGATGAAATCATCATTTGAAGAATCATTATTTTAATGGAGTCAGCTTTATGGGCATCTTGAATGGATGAATATGATATAAGCTTAGTGAGGAAAATTTCAGGTTAGATAAATAATATTTAATTTGAATTAATATTTTATTATTATTTTGAAAACTAATTAATGTATGTTTACCGATAGGAGAAATTTTGTTGGGACTATAGCATTGAGGTGTTGGTTAGAAAAGTGGGAAAAATTATAGTGTATCTAGGTAAGTATCAATATAAAAATGTTATATTATTGTAAATTTATATTCTTTTATTTTCTTATCTTATTCTTTTAACAAACTTTTGTATTAAGTTGCGTGATTTATGATATGATGCCCACAAACAAGCAATTAATAGAGTTGGATCTAATAACGTAGTTATGTGAAAAAATTATAGACTGAGACATGTTGTATATTTTATTAGTTTTCTTAAAATTTTAATTAAGTGTTTATTTGTGAGACTTTTAAAACAAACTATTTAATTTGCAGAAAAAGTAGCTTAGATGCAAATCGACTTTAATAGATTTATATAAGGAAACTCGTATAAAGAAATAGGATAGGGAAAATGAGAGAAAAAGTTTGTTGATAGAAAAGCAAAAGTGTTTGTTGTAAGGCTTTGTTGTAAGGCAATGATATATATATATATATATCATTGCCTTACTAATTTTATTTGCATCAGTAATATAAATTTAGGATTTTTACTTGTTTGGTTTTTGTAGGATACATATAGCGCTCACATGGCTGCGCAAAATTCGATGAAGACATTTCTATCAATCCTCCCCACGATTCTTAATTATAGTTGGAGGCTGGTGCAACAGATGGACCTGATATGAATTAAGTTTATGGTATAACTATGGTATTAGCTCGAGAAACGAGGTTGTGCCATTCTGTTTCAACTGTAGGCACACCTCATTGCATCCTAAGCCAAACATCGTAGGCACATCTCATTTCATCCCAAGCCAAACATCATTGGACACTGATGAATTGGTAAAAAAAATTTTAGGAAACAACTATCTACTAAGTTGCCCAAATTTGAAGGAAAAAAAAAATAAAAGCATGATTCGAACAAGAAAATATGATGTATTAGAAGAAATTACATATATATATATATATATATTCATTTGCCTCCCTTTCTTGGACCTTTGGTTTAAGATCTTTTCCTCCCACTTCACCTTCTGGACCTTTTGGTTCAGGATCTTTTCCACCCCATCCACCTTCACATTCGTAGAAATTTATGCTTTGTTTAAAAAGTATTTATGTATGAAATATTTAGATGACTAGTGAAATTTGTATTATATTTTATTTTTGTTATGAAGATGCATTTTGGTTATGATTATGATTTTTGTTGTTGTGATTTTAGGATGGAAAAAATGTAATTGGGATTACATCAACCAAGCAATGAAAAGAATTAGTGAAACGCCGATGGAATTGCCGACGAATATGGGAATTTTTTCGGCAATGTTCACACAGATTTTATCAAAAAATTACATAAGGTTTAGATATTTTTGACGGAATTTACGACGAACAGTTCCATAGGCATTTAATGTGGCAACAGAGTTGGCGTTAAAAAACTTGAATTTAATTTTTTAGATTAGATATATCTCTTGAATTTGGCACAATGAGAGCTTTCATTTGATTGTTTTAGTTGTGTTGTCTGTGTTAATGTTGAATTTCTTTGATGAAAATTCTTTCTCTTCTTTCTCTCTCTTTTATTTTTCTTATTTAGTATAAATTTTTAGTTTTATATTTTATATATTTTTTTAATCAAATACGATCATAATATTAATAAAAAAGTTAGTGGTTACAATGAAAGGACTCGGCTTGTATTTTTATAAAAAGTTTATAAAGAAAATCTTGGGATAAAATTTCATTACATCCTTTATATTAAAGATATATGAAAAAATTCACAACATAGACAAAACGTCTCTCCAAACCAATCATGTTTAATTTATGTCTCGTATTTTTCATAGGTGAGAGAAAGCATATATTTTTATCACAATTTGTGCTTCGAGTGTTGGACTTGGACGTAACCACTTCAACCTGCAATTGGGCCTTGGCTGTCTTGAGAAATTCAAAAAACAATTGCAATTGGGCCTTGGCTGTCTTGAAAAAGACAAAAAACAATTGCAATTGGG
>Ga0307511_10006994_pt1 | contig 11364 bp, 16 predicted proteins | sample 13_EM_MG_FD_200266 | JGI IMG/M metagenome (GOLD analysis project Ga0307511, IMG submission 200266) | Populus trichocarpa ectomycorrhiza microbial communities from riparian zone in the Pacific Northwest, United States - 13_EM | ecosystem: Host-associated > Plants > Roots > Unclassified | place...
AGTGGCGTGAGTCGCACTGTTAACAGCCAAATTACCGAGCGCAGCACTAGCTGCACGCTGAACTTCGGTGTCCTGGCTGCTGAGGAGGAATAGGATGGGGTCAAGAGTGTCCCGACCGACGGGACGGACTTCTTTCTCCGTAATCTCCGCAAATGCGAGTGCAGCACTCCGTTGTAGGTCTACATTGTCTGAGAAAGAGAGGGTAGTGAGAGCAGTAAGAGGTGATCCTTGGAAGAAGTTGGTGGTAGTGCGGTCTATGAGGGGATGTCATGTGAGAAAGCCAAAAAAAAAAAAAAAAAAAAACGCTTTGACTGACTTTCGAGGTATTGAAGGAGATCAGCTACTGCCTCCCGCTCGTTCTCCAGCAAAAGCGGCTCATACTGCTGAGATCTCCGTGAACGGACTAAGGGAAAATTAGCACTGCACAATAGAATAGACAGCGAGGACATACAACAGGAATCGCAGCAGCTGCTCACGACGCCCATGGGAGAGCCTTGAAAGCTTGACCTACAGGGAGCGGGTGAGGGTAGAAAGTGAACCGCTGGTTGCCGAGATGACTAAGCATCTGGGGTAGGACGGATGACTAATCACACTTCTGACCACCACACTCACTGGGATGGCTGAGCCGTCATGGCAAGAAACCATCCGCGTCCGACTCGTCGAGCGAAACGCAAAACAGTCTGCATTTGCGTCCATCATCGAGCAGTGTAAGTCCTATCCAGATCTCACCGACACACGCAACCGACACATTGCAGATCGCAGACTTGCTCAGCAGACGAAGCTCCTCAAGGAGCGTAACGCGTCCCTCCTCAAGGCTGTCGGATCCGTCCGTGCCAACCCTTCCAGCTCAACCGTATACATACCAGGAACAACTGGATCAGGCGAAGAGTATGTTCGCTTCCAGTTGATCATCGTCAATACACTCACCACTTTTACACCCCAGCAACCCCGTCCGCGCAGCATACACTGCCTCTCTCGAGTCGCAGATATCCTCTCTCCGTGATGAACTTGCCTCGGTATACAAGACACAGGGTCAAAATGCACAACGCCTCCTCGCGATGAACGAGACCCTGCGCGAGAAAGAAGAGCTATCGCGCATCGATGCCGAGAATCTTCGAAAAGCTCGCGACGATATCGCTCACCTCCGCCGTAAAGTGGACCAACACAGCGAGATCATGACTGAGAAGGATCGTACTGCTCAGGTGCGTTCTATCGTTGGTTCGGTTATTGACCATCCCATCGTACCTACACGTCTACAGGTTCTTCACGACGAAATCAATACACTACAGCTCGAACTGAGCCAGATCGAAGAGCGCAACCAGATCCTCGTCAAAGACAATGCAAAACTTCTTCAGCGTTGGCTCGATGACAAGCAGGCACAGGCCAACAAAATGAACGAGGCGAATGACTTTTACGAAGACATGCGTTCACGCCACCAGGCCGTTCTCAGTTGGCAAGGTCAGGGTCAGTCACAAAGTCCTGGCAGCTCGGGTGTACTAGCAAGCTCTCGGCCGGGAAACGGGGTGCGCGAGGGGGAAGGGAAGACAGAGACGACGACAGCTGGGCAACGCTCTCAACCGGAGATGCCCCAGAATCAGAGTCCGAATGGTTAATCGTGGACCCATGAAGTTGACTTGCATATCTGGTCTGCTCATATCTACTCCGTAATCACATACCCCGTCGCTTTGCAAATCTGACATAGACAAGGAGATCTCATGCACGTGTGAATGTGCGAATCTTTCACATCACCATATTGTAGCGTAGTTTACCTGAAAACCGCGCATCTACTGTAACTGAGGTGAGGATATATAAGGCACAATGGACAACACGAGAGGAGACAAGGAAAAAAAGAATAAAGGCTGGTGCTGAGACAGTAGCACTGTAAGTATCAAGAACTTTCAGGAGCACGTGCCACGCCAGCTACAGAAAAACAGAGACAAGAAGTAATGGGAAAAACAACAGCTCTTGCAGTACCATACAGAATTTGTTCATTCGTATTTCGATTCAAATTCATCGGGGGAAGAGAAAAAGAAGAGGCCATGAAAATGGATAACTTCACTTCGAAATAGAACTTGATGGGCTACATTGGAGAGAGCGCGCAGACAAACATTTGTAATTGAGGCGTTGGAATTCAAGGACATAATTAAGCCCCCTGATTTTCTGCGCCCTGCTGGGGGGCCTGCTGACCGTAATATCCTTGAAGCTAGTCAATAACTTGCAGTAAGGAAGACCTCAACGATAACTCACCGCCCCAGTAATTGGAATAATAGGAACTGGGGTCGCCAGTAGGCCACTGGGGCTGGCCGCCAGCCGCACCAGCCGCACCAGCAGGATCTCCTGCCCCTGGTTGCCCAGCCCCAATACCAGTGCCTATAGCACCAGCACCAGGCTGAGGCATACCAGGGCTTGCCGGGTTGGCAGCGCCAGCAGCCTGGTTAGGGAATCCGCCATACGCACCGAACCCATACTGGCCATATGTATTGGGTTGCGGTATACCATACATCGGCTTCACGGAAGTTGTCAACTACAAGACATTACGATATAACCGCCACGATTTGCTTACCATGTTAGCGTAAGGAGATGCCGTGGGAGAGGGGGTCAGGGCCCCCGGTTGCACAGTTGCGCCGTCCGCTCTATCTTTACCCCAGCTACACTTAATAGGGCGGCCGTGTACCATTTGGCCTTGGAGTTGCACGATAGCCATTGCCGCATGCTCATGGGTGTCGAGCTTAACAAAAGCGAAGCCACGATCGGCTTGCATGCGGATCTCTGAGAGATACCCAATAGACTGGAAAAGCGGGATCAAGTCGGCCTGAGTGCAATAGGGCACCAAGTTTCCAACATAAACTGTGGTGTTGTACGAAGGTGTCTGCTGGACGACAGACTCGTACGAGAGGGGACCGCCTTGAAAGTTGATGGGAGCGGGTGCAGTACCAACGTTCGCAACCGGCCGAGTAGTAGTAGCAACGGGGGCACCGCCTTGCGTCTTCTGATTTGCCCAGTTGACACGGATGGCACGAGAACCAAGCCATTCGCCATTCATAGTAGCAATTGCTTGCTCAGCATCTGTCTTATCCCTGAAAGCGAGGAAGCCATAGCCACGGGATTTCCCAGAGTTCATGTCCCACATTACGCGAGCATCTGACAAAGTGCCGAAGGCGCTGAAGGCCTTGGCCAAAACGTCATCGTTGACCTCCGGGCTGAGATCGCCGACAAAGACGTGGTAATGCCCAGAAGTGTCCTCCTTGTTTTGAGAGCCTTGATAGGCCCAGTTGACCCGAATCTCGGTGTCAAAAATCTTGCGACCGTTAAGAGTTTGGAGTGCGGTCTCCGCAGCGCGCATGTCGAGATATTCGACGAATCCGTAGTTGAGACCACCATGTTGGTAGTTGCGGTCAGGGATTATTTTAACGTGCTGGACTGGACCGGCCACGGCAAAGATCTCCGTGAGCATGTACTCAGTTACCCGAGGGCTCAGGTTTCCGACGTACAGATGGGCCCGCCTCTGTAAAAAGTCACGATGTGTAAAATATGGAATGTAGTGGAATCGCACAACATACCGGAGCCTCGGCAGGATTTCCCATTGGACCCATTGTATTCATGACTTAATAGAGAGATGAAACCTGGAAACTGCATGAGGCGATCGAACTTGGGACAGTGTGATACGTACACGAGGGAAAAAAGATTATGGCTGGAGACAGAGAGAGAGAGCAGAGAGAGACGGAGGAGAAACGGAAGAGAGAAAGAGAGATGAAAGGAGAAAAAGAGAAGAGAACAACACAGAGAGAACAGAGAGAAATCTGGCTCGTCCTCGTCGCACTCGCAAGACAACGTCGGGGGCACAGCCACAGGTTATCTGGCCATGGGAAAAAACACGGACATCGCCGGATCGCATGTATTACGTAATCTACACTACTGCTTGGTAGGTACGTTCAACAAGACATTACCACCGCTGCTGGGGATGTAGGACACATTGCTGTTGTTGGCCAGTGATTGTACGATCGCCTTGCTGGCTTCTATCTTCCTTAGCGCAAGGAAAGCATCTCCCGCCTTGTCCAACGCCTTAGAAATGGTGGCTGCTGCCTCAGCCTCACCCTCGGCCCGAATAACAGCTGCCTGGCGCTCTTGTTCGGCCTGGGACCAGTCAACAATGTCACATGATGTACGGAGTGCAGTGCATCTCACCTTCTCGACGATGAATTTGGCCCGCTCGGCATCTAAGCGCAGTTAGCTCGAGGACGATCATGACATGAATATTGTTCACCTTGTTGGGCGATCTGTTTCGCTTCAACTGCCTATGGAGGATTGAGAAGACTCGCGGTTAAAACAAGGACATATATGCAAACCTGTGTGAACTCCTGTAAAACAGTCAGTCCTGAACCAGCATTCTCATCAATGCAAAACCCACTTTTCCAAACGTCAGATGCGTAATAGACACGTCTTCCAACTTGATACGGAATTCTCCAGCGCGCTGCAACAAGTCTGACCGTATTCTCGCAGACACCTGTCAAGCATCAACCAGCGAGCACATTTTTCAGTGCTGTGAGCGAGGACTTACCACCTCTCGTTGTGTTATCAACTCGGCAGCATCAAACTGTGCGACGATAGCCTTCAAAACTTCATTCCCAATCGAAGGCAGGACACGTTCGTCGTAGTCCAAGCCTAAACTCTGGTAGATTTGAGGAAGGTGTTCAACATCCGGCCGCGATAGCACACGTAGGGTTATTGAGACCATCTGCAGGTCTTTTGATCCAGTAGTTGTCGAAATGTTCTGAGAGCCACCACAAACCGTAAATTCAGAAGATAGTAACGGGAAACGAAGGCTTACCCTAGGCTTGGTACGACAGTCGAAGAGGATCGCTCTCTGTAGCCATGGAACGAGGAAGTGTGTTCCTTCCCCCGTTGCCTTGAAGATCCCTGTATTCGAGGCTGAAGATTTGGTACCCAGTTATTACCACAAACCTTGTCCTTTACACCTGCAAACCGGTCAAACATGACAGCCCGGAAACCTCCTGGGACATCATATATGCTGCTCTGGATTGCGACTACCGCAATGCCGAGAGGGACTGTAAAAAGCTGCCATGTAAGCTTTTGGTTCATGCGTGTCGACGAACGATGTACTTGCCAATTACGCGGTTCAGTCTATGTGCCAAAGCCATGGTAAAAAAGAAAAGTTGCAAACACCTGGTTAGTAAACAGATTTACAACTTGTGCCGATGATGACGCAAGTCAACACATCGACAGGCAAGTTCACACTACACGACTCGACGAGCACTGAGTAAGGTTACCGTATATTCTACGCCTCATTTACAGACCTGATCATCAGATCTCCCCTCCTTTCCCCCTCTCCTGCTTCCATGCGGGCAGAGTGACTACCGAACTGCATCGCCCGTTTTTTTCTTCCACTTGCTTCCACAAGTCCAACCTTCCTCGCAGCCAGCCTTAATAAGGTCTTATCCCCCTTACCAACATCTAGCCGCGGGTCAAGCTTCAGGTGTACAGGTAAACCGGCTAAAAACGATACCACCGACAGCGAGAGAAATGGATGGCGTGACTCCTTGCCGTGCGAAGCGATAATGCGATCATCTCGCCCCAGGTTTCGAGCTGGGATACGATCAAGTTCTAACTGAAGCTGCAAGGCATCAGCGCGTATCAAATATTTTGCATTCAATCCATTTACCTCCTCGACGACACCATTCCAGCCTCTTGCTATGAACGCTGTGCGATGTCGACCGTAACCACCGAGCAGTTCATCGGAGCCTAGCCCGTTCAACAACACCTTTGCATGGCTGGTGTATGGCTGGTATGTATCTGATGTTACATTGCTGCGTACGCAGCCGACGCCCCGTGACGCAAAGTACAGCGCCATTGCCAGGCTCTACACCTATCTGTGAACGTTGCCCACCTGAGAGAGTGATACTTTACATACCAGATCCATAACTGTCCTGTTAGGCCACATAGCTGCTTCTATGACGGGTCTTAACACTTGACTTTCCTACCAAACGAGACATTGAGAGGGCCTAGCAAGTCTGTTTAAAGTTGGAACTCACCTCGTAGGAAACATCTATCTCTACCTTGGTCATTTCAGCCAAGGTTATGAAAACCACGATAGATAAACATACAAAATTCCACATCCTTTTCGGACACAATCTCCGCAGTTCTTCTACTTCTTGTAAGCCGGTAACGCGATCCGGTACCAAGTACGATGTCGAGCCTTTGTCAATAACGTTCATGTTCGCAACCTTCTGTTGCCTTTGCCTTTCTCTTTTTGGGCGTGCACCTAAGTTACAATCGAGTCGTCCTTGAATCTTTCGCGGGTTCTCAAAGGCGACATTTAACAGGTCTATCGGTTCATTTGCTGGAAGGTGACTGACAAGTTCATGTATAAGCACAAATCCTACTTGTTGCCACTGAACCCACCGGTCAGCCAGGAATGCCAGCACAGTCGAGTCTATCCCGCCACTGAAAAGCACGGCTACCCGTGCCTTCCCTTGTTCTTCTGGTGTAATAGGAATATCCCGCACACGTAGCATGACACTTCGGTCAAGATGTGAAATAAGTTTAGCAGCTGTATCTGACCAAATTTCAGGAAGCAATACATGCTCGAAGGGATCTACGCAGAACAGGTCTTCACAAGGGAGCGTTGGGTTCACTCTAGCAATTTCTCCCTGAGCTTTCGGTCAATGACCAGCTTAGACTTGAAATCCTGCTACTCACGAATTTAGTTATCGGGGGGCACCGGGGTACTATAGACAAGGTATTGTCAAATGCATTCAATAGCTATAACGAACTTTAGATCGATCTTTGTTACATCAAAGAGACACTCATACATCACCCGTTCGCCGTATCTGATCGATGTCGAGGCAGAATATACCTTCCGTGGATAACTCCTCGAACTGGCATGGGGTAAAGTCCCCTGATGGGCCGACTGAAACAGACGCGAGAAAAAAATATGGAAAGGAGGATGTCGGTTTGTGTATCAACAGCGAACGCCTGCCAAGTGGATCCCGTGCAAAGTAGAGCTGTTCTGAGCCAGACTACAATCGCTGTAGCACCGTTTCAAGCTGAAAATGAAGGAGAAACGTACGTCGTAAAAGACAAATGCATAGCTATCGGGACAGCGGTGAACATCGACATTCTACTCCAGAAGGTGCCAACTTACGGTCCCTCAATGCTTCCAAGTAAAGAAGGTAATAGATCTGGTTTGGAAACGGATCGTAAATGTGCAAATAAGATTTCACCATCATTATCATCAGGACCGATCTACGTTCAAGAAGTCAATTATGACTTCATCATAAGGGAATCGTACATACTTCCAGCCCCTCAAATATCTGTGGTTTCTATAATCAGAAACGACAAGGATCAAATGTCTAAATGGCTCGTACCTCTCCATTCCAGCAGAACACGTCCCCTTCTTGGTGATGGGGTTGGATGATCGGAGCATGGCCCCTTAGGCAGAGCTCAGACGCGAAGAACTCAACTTGAAGTTCTTCAGGACCACGCACTTCGCTCTTTAGGGGGCTCTGTTGGGAACAGGAAGTGGTCAGGCGGAGCGTGTGCGATCCCTGTGCATCCGGTCCTGGAGATAGTCAATGACAGTTGAAAGCCAAGATCCCATTCTATGATGGCAATTCTGACCATGGTGAGCTTACCCCGTGCAGCATTTGCATACCTCAGTTGCTCAGACAACCTCCGGAAACCATCTATGTCGACGTGTTGGTTTGAAGCAGCGCCTGGGTTGCCCACTCGTATAGCGCAGTATATTCCGCACATAGAAGTTCGAGCAAAAGGTGTCTTTCACGTGACTAAATTTTCTACTGTACTACGAGGGCTCTGGGGAAAGCCAGACTCTAAGTTAGAGGAAGATAGTCGTTCCACTAAAATACTCTGGGGGAGACTACAGACAGTAGAAGTTCGCTCTTAGTCTAGGCTTGACGATTCGGGTGATGGTGCAACGAGTTGGATTTTCTCACGCAGAATTTTGTTCTTTGTACCTCATCTAATCTGGAACATTTATATTTCATGTGCAGGGCGTCGCACAAAATGCAAACAAGAAGCAAGAAGAAGCATGACAAAGATCTAGAAGCACAGGTGTACACTGTACACAGCACCAGAAGTTTATGCAGAGTATGAGCTAGCTGATACAGTTCCTCCACGCCCCGTCCAGTTGATGTCTAAGGCATGTAAACACACATTTCGAGTAAGAGAAGGGGATAGACACTTACGAATATCTTGGCCCTTCTTGAGTCTGTCGTTCTCCTTACCAGGAAGGACTTTGAAGGTGTGAGCACCGAAATAGTCACGCTTTAAGGTAGTAAGCGTCACTGATCCAACGCAATCTGCATAAGCGGCAAACCCACCTGGGCTTGAATAATATTAGCTGGGACAACTTCGCTCCTGTACCCGTCGAAGAAGGCTAAAGCAGTGCTGAAGGCTGGAGTTGGAATGCCCCAGAGAACAGCCTGGGCAATGATACGTCTCCAACCAGGTTGTGCGTTGTGGACGGCTGAAAGGCAGTCGTTAGTTTGTCACACACTAGTATGGTCAATAAAAACCTTTGTTGAAGAAATCATTGAACAAGAGGGATTCGAGGTCACGGTTCTTCTCAAACGCGGCAGCAATGTCGCCCAAAAAGACGCTCTAAGGAAGGTGTGATTGTTCAGAATGCTACTTAATATTAGGGGGGGGGTCATTTACCTTGATGATACAGCCACCTCGCCACATGCGGGCAATACCAGAATAGTTTAGGTTCCATTTCAACTAAATGGCGTGTGAGCGCACAATATCCGAGCGTCGAGATAATACACACCTCCTTGGCAGTTTCTCTCATTAACATGAAGCCCTGTGTGTAAGAGATGATCTTGGAAGCATACAATGCTTGTTCGAGGTCATCGATAAACTGTTGCTTATCGCCACGGAAAGCCTCCTTTTGAGGACCGGCGAGAACTTTGCTTCCACGAACGCGCTCGTCTTTCAAAGAAGACAAGCAACGTGCAAATACAGCCTCGCCAATCAAAGTAACTGTGATGCGTTCACGTTTCAAGTGGTTGATCGGGTAAGGGCAACCTACCGGGAGTTCCCGCATCAAGAGCGGCAATTGCAGTCCATTTGCCCGTACCCTTTTGGCCGGCTGCATCAAGGATTTTGGTCACAAGGGGAGCACCGTCGTCGTCGTTGAATTTTAAGATCTCTGCCGTGATCTCGATGAGGAAGGAGTCGAGCACCCCTTTATTCCATTTGGTGAAGATATCACCAATTTCACTTTCATGAAGACCAAGGCCACGCTTGAGGATGTCATAACCCTCAGCTATCAATTGCATGTCACCATATTCGATACCTGATTGTGAGGATTAGATTTGATGAATCCACTTGGGATATGGTGCATTACCATTGTGAACCATCTTGACGTAGTGACCAGCGCCTGTTTCGCCGACCCAGTCACAGCATGGTTCGCCATTGACCTGAGCGGCTGTTGCCTGGAATATCTCCTTGATGTGGGGCCAGGCAGCTGGAGAACCACCAGGCATGAGAGATGGACCATGACGTGCACCTTCTTCACCACCAGAAACACCAGAGCCAACGTAAAGAAGTCCCTTCTCCTCGAGCTCCTTGCAGCGGCGGATGGTGTCTGGGTAGTGAGAGTTACCACCGTCAATGATGATGTCACCTGACTCAAGGTGGGGTACAAGCTGCTGGATAAAGGCGTCTACAGCGGGGCCAGCCTTGACGAGGAGGATGATCTTGCGGGGCCTCTTGAGCTTCGCTACGAGTTCTTCAACAGAGTGTGCGCCCTGGACCTTGGTCCCTAGAAGATGAGTAGCAGGTCAACAGGAGCACGGGTCGACGAGGACTCTAAGATGGCTACCTTTGGCCTCGTTGTTCAAAAAGTCGTCGACCTTGCTGACTGTACGATTGTAGGCAACGACCGTATAGCCCTTGTCATTCATGTTCAAAATTAGATTTTGACCCTAGGTGGAAGAGGTTACATCTCGGAGATATGTGTGGAAGCGAGATAGCTTACCATGACGGCGAGGCCGATGAGTCCAATATCACCACTGGCACAGGCGTCAGCTATGCATCGGAGGTGTCGATGGTGTGTACGTACGCTGGAGCAGACATTGTTGTCGATGGGGTTCGATGAAGAAGAAGGTGATAGAGGGAAAAACGCAAGATCAGATGGATAAGTCGGATTAGATTATGTATTATTGGGATTACATACGCTGAGCCGAAGGTGAGCAATACTCGCGTCCAACTCACCTCATCATTGGCGGGAAACAAATTCCACCGTCATAAACGGTGTATGTTCATAGCTGTTCCTACTGCAGTGCCTGATGCCAGTTTAGACGCGCCCAACCATCGTGTCGCAGCAGCCAGTCCGTGCAGTCGCCCCGGGGCTCAGCGCTCAACCGTGTTGCCTTCGCCCGTACCATGTTCACTTCAAACTAATACGGCCGAGAGTACTCTGTGAGCAGCCGCACCCGTGTATGTATTTCCACTTTAGCACGCTGGACACGTACCCTGACTCTCAGGACCAAGGAAATGTCACTGTCATACAAGTACCAGTTTGCTCATCTTGCCGTCAACCCCGACCAAGGGGTCGTTTGCGAAGGATGGCTCTTAAAGAAGAGGAGGAAGAAAATGCAGGGTGTGTATACCGGCAATACACGTACAGCTCCCTCACCTTCATCGAATGACTCTTTGTTCTCACAGGCTTTGCACGTCGGTACTTTGTTCTCCATCAATCGGGAACCCTATCCTACTCCATCAGTCCCAAACATCCCATCCGTGACCAAATCTTCATATCTCAAGCCGCTCTCTCTACTGCAGTCGGAAGGAAGGATATCCACATAGATTCGAGCAGTGCAACATTCCACATTAAGTGTCTCACAACAGATGATTTCAATACATGGATGTCCGCGTTCAGGTCATCTAGATCTCGTTCTGCTTCTTGACTCCCACTAACTATGGCGTAGGAAGTTCATCGTGACAGACGGGAGGAAGTCAACCATGGTCAGCAGGTCTACACCAAGACTCGGCCACATCCAGTGGAATCGTTCCAGTATCATTGCTGAAGACATGAGTTCGGTTCGTCCATTTGCCCTTCAGCAGTCACCAAGATCCTGAGCATGTTCAGATTATTGCAGAACTTGAAAGCGCAGTTGCCGTCCTCCAGACCGATGATTCTCATAGGAAGAACGGGTCTCTAAAGTCTAAATCTGACAAGGACAAGGGTCATCACAAGGATGGCAAGTTTAGCATGTTTAAGAAGTGTGAGTCTTTACACTACTTGATATGTCTTGTCTGATATGTTTTGGCTAGCTGGGGGATACCATGAGGACGGAACGCTGCCCAAACTCTTGGTCG
>Ga0307511_10006995_pt1 | contig 11364 bp, 13 predicted proteins | sample 13_EM_MG_FD_200266 | JGI IMG/M metagenome (GOLD analysis project Ga0307511, IMG submission 200266) | Populus trichocarpa ectomycorrhiza microbial communities from riparian zone in the Pacific Northwest, United States - 13_EM | ecosystem: Host-associated > Plants > Roots > Unclassified | place...
ACCACCACCCACAAGAGGACCGCATGACCCCAGGCAGGAGACAGTTCAATACCGCGATGATGCTTGCCCTTGGTGCAAGCCTGCTGCCGCGCCCTTCGTCCGCCGTCGCACCCGTCTCGGAATCCCGGGACTGGATCGGAAAGATGCACGCGGGCCTGGCCGAAATCGATGCCGCCAGCGGCGGCCGCCTGGGCGTCGCGGTACAGGACACGGGCAGCGGCGCCACCGCCTCCCTGCGCGGCGACGAACGCTTTCCGATGTGCAGCACCTTCAAATACCTGGCCGCCGCCGCCGTCCTCGAGCGCGTCGAGCAGCACAAGGAAAACCTGGAACGCAGCATCGTGTTCAAGCCCGGCGACGTGGTCCCCAACTCGCCCGCCACCCAGGACCGCCATGGCGGCGCCGGCATGCGCCTGGGCGATCTGTGCGCCGCCGCCGTCGCGCTGAGCGACAACACCGCGGCCAACCTGATGCTGAAGAGCCTGGGCGGCCCGGCCGGCCTGACCCGCTTTGTACGCAGCCTGGGCGACCGCGTCACCCGCCTCGATCGTGTCGAGCCCGCGCTCAACCAGGCCATTCCCGGCGACCCGCGCGACACCACCACGCCGCTGGCCATGCTGGGCAACCTGCGCACCCTGCTGCTGGGCGATGCCCTTGCCCCGGCTTCGCGCACGCAGTTATTGGCGTGGATGAAAGCCACCACGACCAGCGCCAGGCGGTTGCGCGCCCATTTGCCGGCCGATTGGCAAGTCGGCGACAAGACCGGCGCCGGCGCGCGCGGCACCAACAACGACGTCGGCATTCTGTTGCCGCCGCGGCGCGCCCCTTTGCTGGTGAGCGTCTACCTGACTGGCACCCGGGCTTCGCTGGAGCAAAGCAGCCAGGTGATTGCGGCGGTCGGCGCACTGATTGTCCGGCACACTTAAGTTCAAGGCTGGCAGCGCCGGCGGGGGAGGCCAAAAAGCGCGAAAATGGCGGCTTGGGCCGGCAATCCCGGCCGTTCACATGCCTCTTGCGTAATCCGTAATTTTCTTGCTATAATTACGGATTGCCCAATTTGCATTCACGGATTTAACTTACATGGCTACCGGTCAAAAAGCGAAAAAGAAGATTGTGCGTACGGCTTCGGGCCTCAAGCGCGCTCGTCAAGGCGTTAAGGAAAACGCGCACAATTCCTCCCTGCGCTCCAAGCTGCGCACGGCGATCAAGGCTGTCCGCAAGGCGATTGCCGGCGGCGACAAGAAGGTTGCTGGCGACGTGTTCCAGTCGGCGCAGAAGGTGATCGACACCATCGCCGACAAGAAGATTGTTCACAAGAACAAGGCTTCGCGCGACAAGAGCCGTCTGGCCGCCGCCGTCAAGGCGATGGCGTAAGCTGCTTCGCATCATGCAAAAAGCCGCCTGCGGGCGGCTTTTTTGTTGCCGTGCCGCCTTCGGGGCGGCTTTTTTGTTGCCGTGCCGCCTTCGGGCAGCTTTTTGTTGCCGTGCCGCCCGAGGGCGGCATTTTGCTGCCCGCTGCTGGTTCAGGTAGGCTTCTGGGCGCCCGCGGCGCCAGCCGGCTTCTTGGCGCCCGACTCGCGCGCGAACTGGCGGCCGGGGCGCATCTGCAGCTCGTTGTCCTTGGCGAAGTTGAGCAGGAAGGTATAGGCCATCGGCTCGATCTCCTTGAGCCGGATGTCGACCACCACGCATTTCACACCGCCCGCCGTGATCGGAAAGCAGTAGGGCGAATAGGCCATGCGGTTGTCGCCGCCAAAGGAACACATCACCCCCGCCAGACGATCGGCCCAGTCGCTGGGGCGAAACGTCTTGCCATCCAGGGTCAGTCCCTGAATGACGAACTCATTGGTTTGGGCGGCCATTGGGGTGCGGTTGGAAGCGCCGGGGCCTCGGGTGATGAGGGTGGAATGGCTCGAGAAACAGGCAGGATCACCACCCGTGCTCAAGGCCTGCATTGTAGCCGATATTGGTGCATGGTTATTGCGCTGCGGCAACCGCCTACACGCAGGTACAATCGTATTTGTACCCTGCATTTGACCCGAAAAGAAAATTATCTGACAGCATGAAATCCGTCGCCGTATTTTGTGGTTCCAATCCCGGCAATCTGCCGGTCTACACCGAAGTCACCAAGGCCGCCGGCAGCCTGATCGCGCAGCGCGGCCTGACCCTGGTCTATGGCGGCGGGCACCGCGGCCTGATGGGCGTGGTGGCCGACGCGGCGCTGGCCGCCGGCGGCCAGGTGCATGGGGTGATCACCGAGGCGCTGAAATCGCGCGAGATGATGCACGCCGGCATCCAGGTCTGCGAGGTGGTCACGACCATGGCCGAGCGCAAGCACCGCTTCGCCGAGCTGGCCGATGCCTTTCTGGTGCTGCCGGGCGGCGTCGGCACCCTCGAAGAGGTGTTCGACATGTGGAGCCGCGCCCAGCTGCAGGGGCTGAACAAGCCGATCGGCATCGTCAACATCAACGGTTTCTACACCCCGCAGATCCAGATGATCGACCGCATGATCGCCGACGGCTTTTTGCCCGAGGCGCAGCGCAAGTGGGTCGCGGTCTCCGAAGACGCCGGCGAACTGCTCGACTGGCTGGCCAACTTCCAGTTCTCGCCCGTCTCGAAATGGCTGTAGGCGCGCCGCTGGCCGCCGCGCCGTTGACCCGCCCCCGCGCGGCCGGGGGGCGGCGATGACGCTGAGCCTGTTCTACCCTCTGTCGCGCGCGGCGCTGTTCCGCATGAACGCGGAGGACGCGCACGCCCTCACCATGAAGGGCCTGAACGCGATGGTGGCCTCCGGCACGGCAGGCCTGATCAACGGGCGCATCCCGGACGATGCGCGCACGGTGATGGGCATCCGCTTTCCCAATCCGGTCGGCATGGCGGCGGGCGCCGACAAGAACGGCGAGTGCATCGACGGCTTCGGCGCCCTGGGCTTCGGCTTTCTCGAACTGGGCGGGGTGACCCCGCGCCCGCAGCCCGGCAATCCCAAGGAGCGCCTGTTCCGCATTCCGCAGGCGCGCGCGGTGATCAACCGCCTGGGCTTCAACAACCACGGCGTCGACGTGCTGGTGGAGAACCTGAAACGCCGCAAGTACCAGGGCGTGGTCGGCGTGAACCTGGGCAAGAACCTGGACACGCCGCTGGAACAGGCGGCGGACGACTATGCGATCTGCTACGAGAAGGTCTACGCCCACTGCGATTTCGCCACGGTCAACATCTCCTCGCCCAACACCAAGAACCTGCGCCAGTTGCAGGGCGAGGATGAGCTTGGCCCGATCCTGGCGCGCATCAAGGGCGATCAGGCGCGCCTGGCCGACACCCATGGGCGCAAGGTGCCGGTGGCGGTGAAGATCGCGCCGGACCTGACCGACGAGCAGATCGAGGCGATCGCGCGCCTGCTGGTCAAGCACGAGATCGACGCGGTAACCGCCACCAACACCACGCTCTCGCGCGAGGCCGTCAAGGGCCTGCCGCACGCGGAGGAAGCCGGCGGCCTGTCGGGCGAGCCGGTGTTCGAGCCGTCCAATCGGGTGATCCGCCAGCTCGCCTATCACCTCGACGGCGCCCTGCCGATCATCGGCGTGGGCGGCATCATGAGCGGCAGGGATGCCGCTACCAAGATCGAGGCCGGCGCCAGCCTGGTGCAGTTCTATACCGGCCTGATCTATCGCGGCCCGGCCCTGGTCCCCGAGGTGGCGCGCGCGCTGCGCAAATAGATTCAGGGAGGCGCGATGCGCATCGGCGTGCCCAGGGAAATCAAGGACGGCGAATTCCGCGTCGGCATGACGCCGGAAGGCGTGCGCTCCCTGCATGCCCTGGGCCACGAGCTGCTGGTGCAAAGCCGGGCAGGCGAACGCGTCGGCTTCACCGATGCGGACTATGCCGCCGCCGGCGCGCAAATCGCGGACGACGCGGCGCGGGTCTACGACAGCGATCTGGTGGTCAAGGTCAAGGAGCTCTACCCCGCCGAGTTCGCGCTGCTGCATCCCGGGCTGATCGTCTTCTGCTTCCACCACCTGGCACCCGACCCCGCGATGATGCAGGCGCTGATCGACGCGCGCATCACCGCCATCGCCTTCGAAACCGTCGGCGCCGGCGACGGTTCGTTGCCCATCCTCAAGCCGATGTCGGAAATCGCCGGGCGCCTGAGCCTGCCGGTGGCGATGTGGGCACTGCAGATGAAGAACGGCGGCTCGGGCACCCTGCTCACCGGCGTGGACGGTGTGGCGCCGGGCAAGGTGGTGATTCTCGGTGCCGGCGCATCGGGGGCGAACGCGGCGCATGTCGCTGTCGGTCTCGGCTGCCGTACCGTCGTCTTCGCGCGCGGGCAGAAGCGGCTCGATGCCTTGCAGGCACGCTACCCGGGCCAGTTGCAAACACGGCTCTCCTCCCCTGAGGCGATTGGGCAGGAAATCGCCGATGCCGACGTGGTGATCGGTGCTGTGCTCACGCCCGGCCAGGTCAGCCCGACCCTGATCACCCGCGAGATGCTGCGCGGCATGAAGCGCGGCGCGGTGCTGATCGACATCGGTATCGACCAGAAGGGCATTGCCGAAACCTCGCGCCCGACCAGCCACAGCGACCCGATATTCGTCGAGGAAGGCGTGGTGCATTACTGCGTGCCCAACATGCCCGCCGCCGTCGCACGCACCGCCACCATCGCGCTCGCCGCCGCTTCCCTGCCCCATGTGCAGGCGCTCGCCACCCACGGCCTCAAAGGCGCGGCGCAGCGCGATGCGCGGCTTGCCGAAGGCATCCAGCTCCATCTGGGCGCGGTGACCTACCTGCATCTCGCCCGCGACACCGGGCGCCCGTACACGCCGCTGATCGAAGCGCTGCGCTGACCCCGGGGTCCTACCCTGGCGCCCCGCCCCTGGCGCGCGGCGCTGCTCTGGTGTAAGTTCGCTGCAAACTTTCCGATCGAAGGAGTTTGCCCATGGACCGTCGCCATTTTCTCTCCGCCGCCGCGCCGCTCGCCCTGGCCGGCACGATGTCCGAAGCCCGCGGGCAGACCTCCAGCGCGCCCGCGCCCTGCGCACCCGCGCGCACCGCCGACGTGGTCTACGAGCCCACGCCGCTGGCGGTGGTGCAGACCATGATGGACATGGCGGCGGTGAAGGCCGGCGACGTGGTCTATGACCTGGGTTGCGGCGACGGGCGCATCGCCATCGGCGCGGCCAGGCGCGGTGCCAGCGGCGTCGGCATCGACCTGAATTACAACTTGATCGAATGGGCCAACGCGAACGCCAAGGCCGAGCGCGTGCAGGACAAGGTGAAGTTCGTGCACCAGGACATTTTCACCATGGACTTGAGCGAAGCGTCCGTGGTCACGCTCTACCTGCTGCCGGAACTGAACCAGCGCCTGCGCCCCAAGCTATGGAAGGAACTGAAGGTCGGCTCGCGCGTGGTGAGCAACGCCTTCGACATGGGCAACTGGCGGCCCGACAAGACCGTGGAAGTGCCGACGCGCTACCTGATGGCCTACATGTGGACCATCAAGCCGGAGCACAAAAAAGCATAAGGGCTGCCGGGCTCATTTGTCCTGCCAATTTGCCCCGCTCTTTTGCCCCGCTCTTTCCCTCCTTCCCCGCTCATTTGCCCCGGCGCGCCGCTTCGTAGCGCGCCTTGTTCTCCTCGTTCGGCGGATACAGGCCGGGCAGCGCCGCGCCCTGCTCCACTTCACGCATGATCCAGGTCTCGAGCTGCTCCTGCTCGGCGCTGGCGCCGACCACCGCGTCGAGCAATGCGGCGGGAATCAGTACCGCGCCATCCTGATCGACCACCACCACATCGTTTGGCATCACCGCCACGCCGCCGCAACCGATCGGCTGTTGCCAGCCCACGAACGTCAGCCCGGCCACCGAAGGCGGCGCCGCCGCGCCGTTGCACCACACCGGCAGCCCGGTACCCAGTACGCCGGCGATATCGCGCACCACCCCATCGGTGATCAGCGCCGCCACGCCGCGCTGCTTCATGCGCGCGCACAGGATATCGCCGAAGATGCCGGCATCGACCACGCCCATCGCGTCGACCACCGCGATCACCCCGGCCGGCATCGCCTCGATGGCGGTACGGGTGGACACGGGCGAAGACCAGGAGGCGGGCGTCGCCAGGTCCTCGCGCGCCGGCACGAAGCGCAGGGTGAAGGCGCGGCCGACCAGGCGCGGCTGCCCGGGCGCCAGCGGCTTGGTGCCGCGCATCCACACATTGCGCAGGCCTTTTTTCAAGAGCACGGTGGTAATCGTCGCGGTGGAAATGCCGGCGAGCGCGCTGGCGAGCGCGGCATCCAGCGGCAGGACGGCTTCGGGTGTGGCTGATGACATGAAACATCTCCTCGGTTTGGGTGTCTGCTCCGCTGAGCGGTGCGGTGCGGCGGCCTTTTTTCTGAACGGCGCGTCGATTGTCGCGCGCCGCCGCGGCGAAGTAAACCTGCGCCATCCCTGCCATAATGCTCCGCAATCGCCGCACTTTGGCCCCGCTTGATTTTTCGCCATTTCGCGCCATCTGAACCCAATGAGTTCGCCCACTCTCGCCCGCATGCCGGCGGCCTTTTTCGGCCACGGCAGCCCGATGAATACCCTGCAGAGCAACCGCCATACCGACGCCTGGCGCGCGCTGGGCGAGAGCCTGCCGCGCCCGCGCGCCATCCTGGCGATCTCGGCGCACTGGTATATCGACGGCGCCGCGGTCACGGCAATGCGGCAGCCACGCACCATCCACGATTTTTTCGGCTTTCCCCAGGCCTTGTTCGACGTGAACTACCCGGCGCCCGGCGACCCGGGGCTGGCCACAAGGGTGCGCGAGCTGCTCGCGCCCATCGGCGTACAGATGGACCAGGACTGGGGCCTGGACCACGGCACCTGGTCGGTGCTGGCGCACGTCTACCCCCAGGCCGACATCCCGGTGGTGCAACTGGCGATCGACGCCACCCAGCCGCCCATCTGGCACTATGAGATCGGCCGGCGCCTGGCGCCCTTGCGCGACGAGGGCGTGCTGATCCTCGGCAGCGGCGATGTGGTGCACAACTTGCGCGTGATCCGCTGGGGAGAGGACGCCGCGCCCTACGACTGGGCCATCCGCTTCAACGACCTGGCGCGCGGCCATATCGCCAGCGGCGAACACAACCCGCTGATCGGCTACGAAAAGCTCGGCGAGGACGCGCGCCTGTCCATCCCCACTCCCGAACATTATCTGCCCCTGCTCTACGTGCTCGGCGCGCAGCGCGAGGGCGATACCGTCAGCTTCGCCACCGACGGCATCGAACTCGGTTCCATCAGCATGCTCAGTTGCGTCATCGCTCCCTAATGAAATTCACCCACCTGGTCCAGATCAACGACATCACCAACCCGCTGATCGACACAGTGACTCGCGAGCAGTTGTGGGCCGGCCTGAAGCTGCGCGCCGAAGATCCTTCGCAATTCGTGATCGGCCTGGACAGCTTCCACGTGGTCACGCGCAACGAAAACGAGCTGGTGCGCGAACTACACTTCGGCCGCCTCACGGTGCGCGACCACGTGAGTTTCGCGCCGATGCACCACGTACGCTACCAGATCGAGCCCGCGCCCGAGGTGCCGGCGGCAACGCTGGTGACCACCATCGAGGAGCCCGAGCCCGAGCAGCTGTTCGTGCGCTTCGAGTACGACACCAAGCCGATCGAAGGCGGCCCGCCGGTCGACCCCTACTATCAGGAGTTCGTCAAGGACGCGTACATGGAGGCGGACATCGATGCGATCCGCACCATCCGCCGCCTGATCACCGAGGGCAAGCTGGGAAGCGAAGTCCCTCCGGCGGACGAGCCGCACTAGGGAGATTCTGCAAAAGGGCTCTCGGCTGCACCATCTCCGGGGCGAACCTTCTCCAAGCTTTTGACGTGCAAGCCTACGGCCTCGCCGGCTGGCGCTCCTCGGTTTGTCAAGGCAGCCTCTTGCAGAACTTCCCCAGGGCCTATTCACCGAATAGCCGGCGCGCGGTTGACACTCGCGCCGCGCGTCTCCACACTGATTCGCAGGCAGCCTTTGGGCCGGCGTCCAGAAGCCGGCTCACCCCTGGGCGGCCACCAAAAATCATGTGGGGAGACAAATCATGCCCTTGCTATCGCGCGCCGCGCGCGCTTGCGTGCGCTTTTTCGTGCAAGTTTGCGCGCTCGCCCTTTGCGCCAGCGCGCCCGCCACGCTCCACGCGCAGGCCTATCCGAACAAGCCGATCCGCCTGATCGTGCCCTTCCCGCCCGGTGGCGGCAACGACGTGATCGGCCGCGCCATGGCGATCAAGCTCGGCGAACGCATGGGCCAGCAAGTGATAGTGGACAACCGCGCCGGCGCCAACGGCATCGTCGGCCTGCAGGCGCTGATGCAGGCGGCGCCCGACGGCTACACCCTGGGCGTGGCAGCGGCCGGGCCGATGGCGGTCAATCCCGCCCTGTACGACAAGCTGCCCTACGACCCGCTGAAGGATTTCAGCATCATCAGCAACATGGTGAACTTCCCGCTGCTGCTGGTGGCCCACCCTTCGCTGCCGGCGAAGAACGTGCGCGAACTGATCGCGCTGGCCAAGGCCAAGCCGGGCACCATCTATTTCTCTTCGCCGGGCAGCGGCAACTCCGGCCACCTGGCCGGCGAACTGTTCAACACCATGGCCGGGGTGAAGACCGTGCACGTGCCCTACAAGGGTCAGGGTCCGGCGCTCGCCGACCTGCTGGCGGGGCAAGTGCAGTTGCTCTACAGCAGCATCCCCTCGGTGCTGCCGCACGTGCAGCAGAAAAAGCTCAATGCACTGGCGATCGGCAGCGCCAGGCGCGTGCCCTCGCTGGCCGATATTCCGACCATCGCCGAATCCGGCGTGCCCGGCTATGAAGCGTATTCCTGGGTCGGCCTGATCGGCCCGGCGCGCATGCCCAGGGATCTGGTCACCCGCATCAACCACGAGGCCAACGAGGCGCTCAGGCAGAAGGACTTCGCCGACAAGCTGATCAGCGAAGGCGCCCTGCCGGAAGGCAATACACCCGAGCAGTTCGCTGCCTACATCAAGGCGGAAATCGACAAGTGGGGCGCCGTGGTGCGCGCCTCTAACATCAAAGCAGACTAAGGGATACGCAATGCCGCTACCGAAGAACTATCACACCAAGGGTTTCCAGACTGGCCTGGCGATGCGCAAGAAGGTGCTGGGCGCGGACTACGTCGAGCGCGCGCTCGCCAACGCGGACGACCTGGGTATGCCGTTCCAGGAAGTGGCCACCGAGATGGCCTGGGGGAAAGTCTGGACCCGGCCGGGGCTGGATCTGCCCAGCCGCAGCCTGATCACCCTGGCAATGTGCATTGCCCTCAATCGCCCCAACGAGATCAAGATCCACCTGCGCGGCGCGGTCCGCAACGGCGTTACGCGCGCGCAGCTGCGCGAGCTGCTGCTGCACTCCTTCCTCTACTGCGGCGGCCCGGCGGCGCTCGATGCCTGCGCCACGGTGCGCGCGGCGCTCCCCGAGATCGAGGCGGCCGAGAAGGCAGCCAAGGCGCCACGCAAGGCCGCGCGCAAGACGGCGGCAAGGAAGCCCGCGGCTGCAAGGAAAGCCGCGAAGGCACCCGCCAAACGCGCCCGCGCGTCGGCAAAAGAATAAGAGTGAGGCTCGCGCCCCTCACCCTTGTTTACTTCACGGCATCGCCATACGCGCCACGCTAGCGCGCAGCGGCGCCGGCTTTCTTAGCCACCTTCTTGCCGGCCTTGCCCGCGCCCGCCGCCTTGCCCGGCAGCCCCGCCATGCTGCCAATCACCTCGGCCACCGACGCAGTGTCCTCACCCGCCAGCCCCTGCGCCATGGCAGCGTTGTAGATCGGCACGCAGGCGGTGAACAGCGGCGTCGGGCAATCGACCGACTTGGCCATGTCGCCGATCACTTGCATGTCCTTTTGCCAGACCTCGACCTTCATGGTCGGCGGGCTGTACTGGCGCTTGGCCATGAAGTTCATGCGCAGGCGCATCACCCCGGTGCCGAGCACGCCGCTGGGGGCGAACAGCTCGTAGAGCTGCGTCGCGTCCAGGCCCATCTTGCGCGCGAAGGTGACCGACTCACCGTAGGCGACGTTGTAGATCGCCACCAGGTGGTTGGCGGCGAACTTGAACTTGGTGCCGTTGCCGAACACACCGACATACGGCAGGGTGTCGCTGAACACCTTGAGTACCGGTATGGCGCGCGCTACCGCCACCTTGGGACCGCTGACGTAGATGTTCCAGGTGCGCTCGGGCATGCGCACGGCGGTGCCGCTGATCGGGCAGTCCAGGGTGGTGATGCCGGCACGCGCCCAGGCTTTTTGCGCGCGCTCCTTGTCAGGAATCGGCAAGGTGCTGGTCTCGATGACGATGCGGCGCGGGTTGCCCTTGGGCCATTTTTTCGAGGCGGCAATCTGCTCGCCGACATGTTCCAGCGCGGCCACTGTCGCCAGCGAGGTGATGATGATCTCGGCACTGTCGGCCACCGCCATGCTGGAAGCCAGCGGCCGGCCACCCGCCTTTTTCAGGCGGGCACGGGCCTGCGGTGAGGGGTCGTAGCCGCACACCTGATATCCGTCCTTGAGCAAGGCCTCGGCCATCGCGCCTCCCATGATCCCCAGGCCGATCACGCCCATGCTCGGTTTGTTGCTGCTGCTCATGCTGCTGCGTCTCCTCTATCGTTTTTAATCATTGCCTTGCCGCGATGGCGGGCAGGCTGCCTGCGGCAGCTCGACCCAGAAAGTGCTGCCGTCCCCCTCGGCGGAGGTAAAGCCAATGCGCCCGGACATCATCTCGGTCAGGCGCTTGGTGATGGTCAGGCCCAGGCCGGTGCCCTCGACGCGGCCGGACTCGGCGCCGGCGCGCGCGAACGAGGTGAATACTTCCGCCTGGCGCGCCTGCGCAATGCCGCGGCCGCTGTCGGTCACGCTGACGTGCAGGTAGCCATCGGGCGTGGCGCGGCTCTCGACGCGCACGCTGCCGCCGGCGTGATTGTATTTGACCGCGTTGGTCAGGAGGTTGAGCAGCACCTGCTGCAGGCGCGTGGCATCGGCCCGCACGCAAACGCGTTCCCTGCCGGCCGCCACCGGGCCGGCGAGCTTCACTTTCGCCTTGCGCGCCAGCGGCTCGACCATCGCCAAACTGCCGGCGATGATTTCGTTCGCGTCGATGTCGGCCATGATCAGCTCGACCTCGCCGGCCTCGATGCGGCTCATCTCCAGCACCTGGTTGATCAGGGAGAGCAGGTGCTCGCCGGCCTTGGTGATGTGCTCGATGTACTGCTCCTGCGACCTGCTGGGCGGCGTTTCGGTGTCCAGCTTGAGCACCTCGGCGAAACCCAGCACGGCGGTGAGCGGCGTACGCAGTTCATGGCTCATCGAGGAGAGA
>Ga0307511_10006996_pt1 | contig 11362 bp, 7 predicted proteins | sample 13_EM_MG_FD_200266 | JGI IMG/M metagenome (GOLD analysis project Ga0307511, IMG submission 200266) | Populus trichocarpa ectomycorrhiza microbial communities from riparian zone in the Pacific Northwest, United States - 13_EM | ecosystem: Host-associated > Plants > Roots > Unclassified | place...
AAGCTGGACAGCCCAGGGCAGTGCAAATATATCCTACATTATGATATAGCATGTCTGTAGTAATGTGGTGAAACATGAATTGAGTAGAAAACTTGGAAAAGTGAAAACATATAAAACCATCCTATGCTATGCTACTCTGATCCTTTTCCACATATATAACTGAATATCAGTACTTTGATCAATGATTACTTCTTTCTCCTTCGATTTCCTCAACCTTCTGTTTCTCTGGTATTCAGGAAAGGGCTTTTTTTTCTTCCTTAAACCTGCTACTTTAAGGGAAAACAAGCTATATTACCAGTAAACCTTTCATTAGATATGATATACAGTTAATGAACCTATAAAAACTCATGTGCAGACGGAAATATCTATAGTTAAGCAAATAACAATATGAACAAAAACAAACTAATAAATCCAAGTTTATGCCTTGATGAAGGCATCATCATAGTTAAGACAAGTATCCAACAGGAGAGTGCATTAACAAACAGGAAACAAACATAGTGAAAGCCAGATAATGTAATGTCAGGAATAACCTTTGTGTTTCAATAATTGGAAGGCGCACAGTAATAAGCTCACAGAACAATTCAATGATCTCTTGAGCAGCCATCATATTCTCCTCTCTTATAATATTCTCCACCTGATATGTAATTATCAACAACACCACAAGACCATTCCCTTTTCAGGTATCTTAAGAGACTAAAAACAAAAAACCTGTTCATACTATTAAAAATGATTTCAATAAGAAAAGTAGCAATACCCGAATGCGAGAAGTAGCTTCTTGACCAGTCTCAAGAAGCTTAGCAATGTCGCGGCGCATTTGCTTTATCTGAATCTCTCTCCTGTTCCTCAACAACTTTATCCGGGGTATTGTCAACTTCAGTAAGGTTTTACTGTATACAAGAAGAACAAATTAAATCAACAATAGTCCTCATCAAATCTTTAAACCCCAAAAAAATAGTCAATGATAGCATTTAATCAAAACATAAGCACTCAAAAACAAGTATGAACCCTTCAAATCCTCAATGAATTCTATTTACTTTTTACATTAACCAAATATCTACAACACACGAGATAAGTACCCAGATTCTTAATTCTCAACTTTTTATAGTCTCTTATTTCTTTAATTTATGCAAAGAAGAACAAATTAAAAAAAGAAAAGATTGCACATTGAGTTAAGTCACTTGATTTTAATGAAACGTTAAGTTCTGAATTTCCTTACTGAAGTTAACATTTTCTCAGAAACCAAACAAAACCCAGAATTCCAAATCCAAATTGAACCATGATTAAAGCAAGAAAACAAAAACCCAAAAACAAAATAGAGAAGGATAGAATGAATTACCATTTGGCAGCTTTAAAGCCTTTGTCGAAGAAGGAATCCAGGATCGACATGATTGCTTATTTTCGATAATAATATCAGAGACCAGATAAAAAACTAAACACTGCATATGGATATAAAGAAGATAAAATCTGAAACACAAGAGCTGCTCGGTCCACTAATGAGAGAAGACAGGTAGTTGAAGTATTATAAATAAATATGTGTAAATGAGTTTGGTCGTTTTCGTGTTTTCTTAAGATGTAAGATTTCTATGATTCTTATTATTTAATGTGAAAATATAAAGTAAAAAGTTGATAAGATATATTAAACACAAAATAGAAGGTAGAGACCAGACCTCATAAGCATTAATCCTAATTACAATTGAGCTAGCTTGCTACTCCTGCAATGTATCCACAGCATCGTGTCACAACCAAAACTTAGAAGAACTCTAATGAAGTTAATTACATATAAATACATTCTCTCTCTGAGAAGTTAATGGTGGAACTCAAATTAGAGATTTCAAGTTAATGGAGTTTTTTGTTCATCATTTGAACCAATCTATTAGGGCTCTGGTTAATGGGCTCGCAAGATTCTAATTTTTCTTCTCAGCAATGGTCGAAGTTTAGTCATGGCATGTTGGGGTCCAAGATATTAATTTGGCAGGAGCCAATGTTTCTGACATGTGCGTAAGCATTCATGTTAGGATAACATGGAAGCACTGATCTCTCTTCTCCATAAAGATTGCCATGCTCGTTCTGCAGACAAGATCTGCAAATTGAAATATTGTTGTGTGAACCTACTCACCTTCGGTGACCAGGGATGAGAGAACCCCATCCTTCTTAAGCAGAAGGTTGCAGCTACTAAGGTACCATGATCAAACTGTGTTGGAAACAGAATAATAAATCATATCATATGACTCTTAAGAATTTCACTTCAACATCTTTTTCTTGCTACCAGGCCAACAAATTCATCTTTGTGGAGCCTGTTCCACCTTCCTTAATGAGGCTCCATCCAATCAAAAATTAAGATCCAAACAAAAATTAAGTCCTTTGTTCATGCTCAGCCCTATTTAACAATTCCATGAAAAAAAACCCTCTCTTCAAAGCAGAGACAACCCTCAAATTCAGATTCTCTACTCAAAGCATCATTGCCCAAAAAAACAAGAAGCCAGGCCTCAAAATTGTTGCCAAAAGACAGGAAGACACTGAAATACATTCCATTCCAATAATAACTCTTTTACAAAATCCATACTACAACAACAATTAAATCCCAAAAAAAAAAAAAAGAACCCACATAATTTACCAGAAAAGAAATTAAAAAAAAAAGTGTCTAAAATCAAGCAGCCAGTTCAATATCACTCAAGTCAAGCTGAGCAGTAATCTCCTCCAACTGTTTCTTCACACTCATATCAATCATCTTAGACCCTGAGCTCCCATACCTTACAGTAAACCCAGCAACCAAACTTGGGTCAATCACAGTCTTAATCCTTACATTCTTAGCTCCAGTCAATTTCTGCACTTGTTTTGCTATCTGGGCCAAATGCTGTGACTCCAAAGCCACAACTGAACTCACCACAGCAAGCTGTGTGTCTGTCAGCTTATTGTAAACCTTCTCGAATTCCACCACTATATCTTTAACCAGATCAACCCTTTTGGAATCTATAAGGATGTTAATGAAGTTTGCCGTGAGGGGTTGGAGAGCAGACGACTTGGCGAACTCATCAACGACTTGCCGTTTCTTTTCTAAGTCTATTGTTGGGTTAGTAAAGAAGTCATTCGCTGCTGGGTTTGAAAACAGCCTTTCTATTTTGTCGATGTCGGACGCCGTTGCGTCTAATGTGTTGTTGGATATTGCCACGTCAGCTAGTGCTGATGCGTAACTTCCTGCTGCTGTTGCTGACATTTTGGTCCCCAGGGCCGAGCCACCCCGGCGGCGGTTTGTAGTGGTTGCGGTGGTGGAGAGGTTGAGGGATGGGAAAGTGGCGGAGAAGGAGAGGTTGAGGGGCTTTGGGGAGGTGAAGTTGGTTGGGAGTCTAGCTGATGGTGGGGTTTTGGATTGGAGTGAAGCGGTGGCGTTTTGGAGTGCTGATGCCATGTTGCCAGCAATAGTGGAGAGAGATGGGGCGGTGGAGAGGTTTTTTCTTCTGTTGATTGGTGAAGTGTTTTTGAGAGACGGGAGTGGTGGAGAGGGGGGTTTTGAGAGGAATGGACGGTGGGGATTGGTGGGAAGGAGAGAATGTAGGGTGGTGGAAGCGGGGGTTATCTTGTTTGGTAGAAAATAAGATGAGAGCCACTTATCTGTGTGTATTGAGGATAATGGAGTTGACAAGTGGAGGACGTTGATGGGCTAATAGAGATTGAGCTATCTGTGGTAGTGTGACTCTAATAATAATAATAATAATGTGTATTATTTTACTTTATTTTTATTATGGATTATGGAAAATATTTTTTTTATTAACCTAAGAATTTTATTGTTATTTTTATTATAGGGTATCAGGAACTAGTTTTCGATTTTTTAAAAAAAGTGGGTGTATTTATGTTGGTGAGCACGCACAATAAAAAAATTAAATCACTATATTTGCATATCGAGATATATATATATTTGTTTTTTTTATTTTTAACTTAAGATTAGAGGTGAGTAAAAAAACCAAAAAACCGATTAAAATGAGAAAACTGGGAAAAAAATAACAAAAAAAATCAAACCGTGAAAAAAAACCAATTAAACCGATTAAAATTTTGAAAAAACTGACCGGTTCGGTTCGGTTTTATAAGTCTGAAACCGAAAAAATCAAACTGAACCGAACTCAAACATAAAAAAACCGGAAAAAACCGAGCCAAACCGGTTTTTGTCCAAAAAACCAACCGAAACCAGTCGGTTTGAACCGATTTCAGTTTTTTTTTCAAAATAAAATTTCAGTTTGGTTACATTTTTTATATATAAAAACCGAATCAAAATTGATCACCCTACTTAAAATTGTGTGAATGAAGTTTATTATATCTCATCAAAAAAACTTGTAAGATTTGAAACTTGTATTGAATAAGTTTTTCTTGTACGATCTAAACCACACTTAAATTTAACTATTTAATTTAATTAAATATTTATTTTATACAAATCTTGAAATTAAATCTTCACATATACTCAAAACACAGCTATAGTTTTTAAAATCGAATTATAATACATATAAAAATATTAAAAAAGAAAAATTAATACACTTTGGAATATATATAATCCTAGAAAAATCATGTAATTTGAAAATAAAAAAATTTATCAATAACTTAAAAGTATAGTTATTAAATTTGATTTGAAAATCAACTTAAAAAGAATTTAAATTATTGGAAGTTTGCTTCCTCTGTGGTCTCAGGTTCGAGCCCTGGGTTGCTCATATGATGGCCACTAGAGGCTTACATGGTCGTTAACTTCAGGGCCCGTGAAATTAGTCGAGGTGCGCGTAAACTAGTCCGGACACCCACATTAAACAAAATAAAAAATAAAAAATTACTGAATCGTCGTAAAAACCCGCCACTTACCTAGTTAAGTTTAAATCGAGTTTATTTGTTCAAATAATTTTATCAAATTAATATTTTATTATATTTAACTAAACATAATGTTCCACCAGGCTACAACCAGACCAGCTTTATCGACAACGCTCAAAAGAACCACGTGTAACAATCAACTGGAAAAAAATAAATACTAGCAGTACTTTCACGCGCCACTCCAATCAGCAACTGCAATAACGATAATAGGAATTAAACCCTAGCTAAAACCTCTCATTCTTCTCCAGCAGACGACGCCAAGGAATCGGCAAACACAGAAATACAAATAAAAAACACAAAAATGAATGGTCCAAATCGATCATTACACGACGAAGAAGAAGACGATCAAGGCGAAGTTTTCCTTGACGATTCCGATATCATCGACGAAGTCGCCGTCGATGAAGAAGGTATAACTAAAAACATGCATGCTCTATTAATTTATTTATTAATCAAGCTGTGATTTGATATTAAATTGATATATAATTCACTAATTCGTAGATCTTCCTGATGCGGACGACGATGAAGACGACGACGACACGGATGATTCTATGCACATATTTACCGGCCATACCGGTAAATTTTTTCTTTTTGGAATTCTCCATCTTTTGATTATGCAATTAGTTAATTAATTAATTTTATAATTAAATCAATAGTTGTGAATTAATGGCTAAAAAACGTATTTATAAAACTTTATTTTGTTTTAATTTGTTGGACTAATGAAATGGAGCATTTGCATTTGCTCAGGAAGAGAAGTAATGGAGTATTTATTATTATTATTATTTGCATATAGGTGAGCTCTATACAGTATCCTGCAGTCCAACAGATCCTTTATTAGTGGCGACCGGTGGAGGAGACGACAAAGGGTTTCTTTGGAAGATTGGTCTTGGAGATTGGGCATCTGAGCTCAAAGGTATAGTTGAGTTATGAGAGCTAAAATGATCCCAGATATCATGGGGATCTCTGTTAGTCGTCGGAATCTTTGTTGTTAGAAATTGTTCATAGTTTGCTTTGTAGCATGATTGAGCAACCTGCTATGTTTCTTCTTTTGATTAGTGATATAATCCCTCATTCATTGAAACTTTCTGCGTGTCCTGATACTTGCTATAATGCCTGTCAATGAAGCTGAGGTCCTTTTTCTGCACCTATATCTGTGCTTGTATATGTGCATAATTTTGATCTTGGGTCCTTACTGCTTAACCTTCTGGAAATATTTACAGGTCATAAGGACTCCGTGTCTTGTTTAGCCTTTAGTAGTGATGGACAGTTGCTTGCATCTGGAGGGTTTGATGGTCTTGTTCAAATTTGGGATGCTTCATCGGGAAACCATAAATGTGTACTTGAAGGTCCTGATGAGGGCATTGAGGTGAACTTTCTGACTGAATTTAGTGGAATTAATTTATTTTGTTTTATGTTTTAAAATCTGATTATCAACCATGTGGTTTCTCAGTGGGTCAGATGGCATCCAAAAGGGCATTTGGTGTTGGCAGGTTCTGAGGACAAAAGTGTCTGGATGTGGAATGCTGACAGAGGTGCCTATCTTAATTCATTTACAGGACATGAAGCAAGTGTTACCTGTGGTGATTTTACCCCTGATGGTATCAAACTACTCTCTGTCTTGGAACTTTTTTTTTTGAAGAACTTTCTTTTAGCTTGCTTTTGATCTATCTCTTTCTTTTTCATTTTTCTTTTTTCAAATCTATCTGCTGCTTGCTTCAGGTAAAACAATCTGTACTGGTTCTGATGATGCATCCCTGAGGATATGGAATCCAAAAAGTGGCGAAAACATACATGTTGTGAGAGGTATTCATTTAAAATTCAGTTTGTCATTATCTGAAGTTATATCCTGGTCCATTTCATCCTGTGAAAAGGCTATTTATTTGGATATTCGATAAATATACTTGGTATTGAAGCCATCAATAAAGGCCATATTTAAATTCTCCCAGGCTACATATTCAAATTCTAGCTTACCTTCAGATAATGACAAAGTGAATTTTAAATATACGTGGTATTGAAGCCATCAATAAAGGCCATATTCAATTTCTCCCAGGCTACATATTCAAATTATCTTACCTTGAAAATAGCTACCATAAAAATCAAAGGAGCTTGCTTTGTTTGGCATCTCTGACAACTCTGCTCTTCAGGTCATCCATACCACACTGATGGACTGACATGCTTGGCATTGAGCTCAGATTCAACTCTAGCTCTTACTGGTTCAAAGGATAATTCTGTCCACATTGTGAACATAACTTCGGGCAGGGTTTGTTTCTTCTTGCATTCTTATAATTATGTTTGCAATTTTGGATATATTATTGAGTTGTGCCTATTTAACTGTCGCACCTTTGGCATCAGTGCCTTTGGTTTCTTTGACATGATGTGCATTGGCATGCTCCTTTTTAGGCCTTTCTGGTTATTGAGGTATCTGGACAGCCATATTCATTATAGTGAAAGTCATGATAGAAAACATGATAGTTAGTAAAGATGGATTAGTATTCAAACGTTACTTCAACAACTTCTGAAATTCCAGCAAGCTTTAGCATGCTGGGTTTTATGTTTTAGCATTTAAGGATTCTTTGCATTTTGACTCAGGGTGGGAAGAAAAATCAACTCAATACAGCAAAAAACAGAAAATTGTTGGCTAAAACTAGAAGAAAATTGAAGTTGGAACTTGGAAAATAGGTTTAGGGTCTGTACTCTGTAGAGAACATCCAAAACATATAATGCTTGATAATAACATAAAAGATGTCTGAAAAATAAGCTAGACAGTCCTATTTATACTAGTTCCTCCTTATTGAAAGTTATATAGCTAGTATGGAATCCAACTAGCATTAGGATTCCTCAACTAAATAAGAAAAGAAAAATAACTTAAGAAAAAGATTTAATAATCCAAAAGCTCCTGCATCATATTGTCATATGAAATTCAGCAAGTTGGATTGAAGTGTAGTTTCTGAATGAATGAACAAGCAATCGTTACCCAATCTTTGACAATAGGGCTGACATTCTTGAATGTGGTCTATGTCACTGGAGAGATTAATGCCTGGAAGTTGAATGCCAGTGCAAATTCCTGGAAATTCATCTGTTTTAAGATCTTCCCTTGGGTCCTTTTATTGAGATTCTTTCGATTCTGAAACAATTAAGTTAGTTTTATGGTTAACATGTGCTCAAGTTCTGTTCTTCTTTAAGAGTATTTGATTGGTCTGGAATTCAGCTAAGGTGTGTGGTTGAATTGAGATAGTTTTTGGTTTAAATCTTCATCCTGCTAAGGCACTATTTAATTGTGGGCTATGCTTACTCTTTCATGTGGCCTGCCTGGCATACCTTTCGCTAACTTGTAGCTCTGAAATTTTATAATGAGGGATATGTTGGTTCTCATGTTTCTATCAGCATTTGAGTGGATTTTAAATTTCTAGCCTTCTTTTATGTTACTTGTCATATTCTTGGAAATTTTCTGCTACATTTTTTTTTTCTTGGAATGTTTGGATATGCTGTTATCATTATGGGTATACTTGTCAATGCAATTGCTTTTCAAATGTTTGCTTGTACGATTTGATCAGATTGGTAGCCTGTTTAATAAACACATTTCCCTGCAACAGGTGGTTAGTTCTCTTGCTTCTCACTCTGATTCTGTTGAATGTGTTGAGCTTGCACCAAGGTAGAATTTACAATCTCTCTCTCTCTCTGTGCGCATGCATGGCTGTGAGACAACAGGTTACATGGTAGTAACTGGGAGAAATTGGACGCGCTCTAATGATTAATAAATTTTAAAAGGTTGGCAGTTAACAGAAACAATTATTTAGTGAAACTAGGAACACAAATGTGGGCATTAGCTAAGCTTTGGTGTGGTTGAGAAAAAAAGTTGATTGAATGTTGCAGGTTTTCAACAAGCCAATAACCTTTACTCCGTTGCAAAACTTATAAGACTCTCTGCTTTTATCTGGAACATTATCTTCAATTGAGATGTGTCTACTTAAAAAAAAGGTTTCTAGATTTGGAATGGATATAGCCATTGTTTAGAAATTGTGTTCTGCATATATAAGAGTATCTGACTTCATCATGTAGTCGGATTGCCATATTGGTAAACAAATGAAGATTCTATGTATTTCTTTATTTTGACAATGATATGAATTATACAGAATTGTGAGTGAAGATCTACAGACATGTGATGATGTAATTAATTTGTGCAAGATCAGATTCCATTTCATGAAATATTGGCTCCATTTTAGAGGAGCGCTTGGCAAAGAGGAGTGCAACATAAAAACATTTGTGCCAAGTAGCCTTAAACTATTCCCATACTGATAAATCTCAACCATACCATTTACTGTTGGTTTGAGGCTGCATGAAAGCAAGTAAACCCTGTCTGTTGAACTTGACTCCCCCATCAAATAGTCTCCTTTACTCTCACTCAATTTAATAAATTCATTCCCATGAATCATTTTTGTTTGCTTTGTTGTAACACATGAATGGTTCAGTTTCCCTAAATATAGTCATTTGGGATAAGTGTAAAAAGGAAAAGCTGTAAAATCTCAATAGATCAATAAGACAATGTCCTATTCCCTTCTCCAAGGAAAAGAGCGGGTGGGGTGAACAAAGAAGACAAGCAAATTTTGTGTAATCAATTTAACTTTGGATTCATGTGACCTAGTTTAACACTCTTGCTTCCTACCATGTGCATGGCAGCTCCCCTTGGGCTGCTACGGGAGGCTTGGATCAAAAACTTATCATCTGGGATCTGCAGCATTCATTGCCCCGTGCTACATGTGAACACCAGGTCCGTTGGAATTTTGTTTTTGTTTCATTTTAGTACTTTGCACATCTCAAATGATGACCAGTTTAATGCAGAAGCCCTCTGAACAATCAGAATTTCCTAATCAGAATTGCAACTAGCCCAAGAATCATAAAGCTGAAACAATAAGATGAATTAACTAAAGCCATATTTATTGAAGTTAGCACTTCATATATACAGCACTTGTATTAATTAACTATCATCCAATAATGTTTTGGCTTGTTACAAGGGCATCAAAATCCCATGTCTCACAAATTGAACTGATGGGCAGGATGGAGTTACATGCGTGGCATGGCTTGGTGCATCTAGATACGTTGCTACAGGGTGTGTGGACGGGAAAGTGAGACTATGGGATAGTCTCTCTGGTGATTGCATAAGAACATTCAGTGGCCATGCTGACGCCATTCAATCTCTATCTCTATCTGCTAATCAAGATTACCTTGTCTCGGGTTCAAGCGATGGAACAGCAAGAGTGTTTGAGATTGCAGAGTTCAAGTAAGCTAATAGTAGAGTATCAATATAAGGTGTTCAAATTTTCATGGTTGAAAAAGCAACTCAATTTTGAATGAAACACAATTTATCCACTAGGTCTATATGACCACTTCTGTGCTTATTTGCAATTATAATTTGATTAATATATGTAGTTGAAACAATTAAAGAGGTGAATCAGCATTTGCTTTTTAGGGATTGAATTTATGGAAAACAGGAAAGAAACTTTACTGGAAAGGAGTAACTAAAGGATTTGCTCTAGTGAAGAACCTCTGCCGGAACACTGGTTAGCATCCAATGCGTTTAAAACCGACACAAGTTCTACTTACGATCGATTGAGAACAAATATTTGTGAAGAATGTTTGCCCTTTTTGATGGAGAAGCCTTGACAGTATACAAGGCAAATGATTTTGAATTATGAATTGTATTTTAGCTGGAAAAAATCATTTCTTTGAGGAATTTATGGGTTTCTTCCAACACTGATCTGTATGGTCGCAATTTACTGAACATCTAGAAATGGTCTTGAACATTAAAAAAGAGTTAGGGTTTTTTTAAAAAAATATTTTACAATATTTGGTGAATAATACATGAAACATATGATGGTAGCAAAAAATGATGATCAGTGATGAGGTGGTGGATAACGATGACTTTTAGACAGTGATGACTATTAGACAATTTCAAGTTTATAGATTAAAATAAAATATTTTATTTTGACTAATTTTTGCAAATACTCAATGAAATACTCAATGCTTGATTGGTATTGTGTTTTATTAAATATGTTTTAAAATTGAATTTGTATTGAAAAAATATTAAATTAATATTTTCTTTTAGTTTTTTCTAATGATTTTAAAGTGTTGATATTAAAAATTAAAATTTATTTATTTATTTATTAAATAAAAAATACTTTTAAAAAATAATATATATCATAATAATACCATAAAAATAAAAATAAAAAAGTTAAAGTTTATACAAAAGGATGTTATTAACTCAAAAAAATTATATACCTTGTTGACTTCTATTTGTCTCAATTTGTGCATACATCAACCATAGGCAAAGATCTTACTCAAAACTCGAAAGCTTCAGATAACACCTGGAAATAGAATTAGGTGATACTTTCATTTAATCTTAAAAAAAATAATAATAATAAATAAAAGGGTCAAATTGTAAGATGACCTAGAGGTAAGGGTGAGAAAAAAAACTGAAAAACTGATCAAATCAAGAAAATCAAAAAAAAAAATAACTGAAAAA
>Ga0307511_10006997_pt1 | contig 11360 bp, 8 predicted proteins | sample 13_EM_MG_FD_200266 | JGI IMG/M metagenome (GOLD analysis project Ga0307511, IMG submission 200266) | Populus trichocarpa ectomycorrhiza microbial communities from riparian zone in the Pacific Northwest, United States - 13_EM | ecosystem: Host-associated > Plants > Roots > Unclassified | place...
ACATGGGTTTTTTTTTTTTCTGGTCGTCTTACTAAAATTTACTTCTTTTCTCTCGTAACCTCTTCAACTGTATTGATGACAGAAAACACAAACAAGAAACAAACAAACTTTTCCACGTGAAATGGCAGGGGAAGCAAAAGGGAGGAGGGAAGACTTGAACTTGTATTCTGAGAAGCCGATGATGCTTGCTTTGGATGGTGGAAAGAGTGGGCTTGGTGCAGGAGGTGTGGAAATCGAAGGCTTGGTGATCACTGAGTGGAAAGATATCCCTATGGAGCTGTTGTTAAGGATTGTTTCTCTTGTTGATGATAGGACCTTGATTATGGCTTCTGGGGTTTGCAGTGGATGGAGGGATGCTATTTGCTCGGGACTCACCCATCTGTGTCTCTCTTGGTATAACCTTTCTTCCTCTGTCTTTATAATCAAAATGTTGTTCAAGCTGATTGTAATTCTTTTGGGATTTTTGTTTTATTTAAGCTGTATCGATTGTATATAAAATTGTTCTTATCTCTTAATCCGACCCAGGTGATCATGCCTTTTGAGTTATTGAAGTGTTTCTTACTTAAGAGTTTGTATGTGGTTTTTTAACAGAGCAATTTGTCCCGGATTGCCATCTTCTCCGAGGCCATGATCGAAAACATTGCTGATTGGTTACAGAAAGTAACATGGAAACATGCTATCTTTGCAAACTTGTAACCCTAATTCAGTGTTAATGTCACGTGCTGTAATCAGTTCTCATCATGGTAGCTTTTGAATTTTTTACGGGTAAATGAGTGATATACATAGACAATCAGAAATTCACTTGCTTGTTTGCGAGGGGAATGTTAAAAGATTTGGTTGAGTTTGCTCTGCATCAAGATTTTAGATTTGTTGTGTATAATTCCTAAAGAATTTCTAATCAACATTCAAGACCTTTTGAAAAGTAACCTTTTAGAAATTGTTCCGGCTTATTATCAGGTCTTATTTTGTTGACCAATCTGTTCCTGAATTTATTCTTCTTCATCATTGACAACGATAACATCTTGCATCAGTTCTTTTCTTCAGGTGCAAAAACAACATGAACAACTTGGTTCTATCTCTTGCTCCTAAATTTACAAAACTGCAAACTCTTGTGCTGCGCCAAGATAAACCACAACTCGAGGATAATGCTGTTGAGACTATTGCAAGTTACTGTCATGATCTGCAGGACCTGGATCTCAGCAAAAGCTTTAAGCTTAGTGATCTCTCCTTGTATGCATTAGCTCACGGTTTTCCCAATCTTACCAAACTCAACATCAGTGGTTGTACGGCATTCAGTGATGTTTCTCTAGAGTATCTGACAGAATTTTGCCGAAAATTAAAAAATTTAAATCTCTGTGGATGTGTGAATGGTGCAACTGACCGTGCCTTGCAGGTTTATGCTTGTAACTATTATATATATTTTTTTTCCATCTGCCACTGAAGGAGTTATATGGCTTACAAGTTTGGTAAACAATCTGCAGGCAATTGGACGCAACTGCAGTCAGTTGCAATCTTTGAATCTGGGATGGTGTGAGAATGTGAGTGATGTCGGAGTAATGAGTCTAGCATACGGATGTCCTGATATCAGAACCCTTGACTTGTGTGGTTGTGTCTGTATAACAGGTATTTTCAAATTTGGGGATGCTTTTGCATCATTTCACAAGATGTTCATACATTATTACTTCACCAAAATGTATTTGTTAATTGGCTATAAGGCGCAAAATTTCACTGAACTATCGAATGGGCAAGAGACTTAGAAACAATGCAATCCCAAGAATTCTCATGGCCTGATCTATTATATTTGCAATCCTATGACTTTTTCCATAGTACTGGACGGTGTCCCTTTTTGGTAAGAGTATGAAATTGAGAAAGGTGATTCATTTAGTGTTAACAATATTAAACTGAACCTGCAACCTGTTAATTTGACGTGAAAGGCATACTGCCAATTTGAATTTGAGAGCAGATGTTATTTTCATGCTAAGTTTTTTGGTATTTTGATTATGATTATAACTGATGGAATATTCACAATTTTTCTTCAGATGACAGCGTGATTGCTTTGGCAAACAGGTGTCCCCATCTTAGATCCCTCTGTCTGTACTACTGCCGGAACATCACAGATAGAGCAATGTATTCCCTTGTCCACAACCGAGTGAAGAACAAGCCTGCAATGTGGGAATCAATGAAAGGCAGGTATGATGAGGAAGGATTGAAGAGTCTCAACATCAGTCAGTGCACGGCAATCACACCTCCTGCTGTTCAGGCTCTATGTGACTCGTTCCCTGCACTTCATACCTGCTCAGGGAGGCATTCCCTCGTTATGAGTGGCTGTTGGAACTTAACTTCCGTGCATTGTGCCTGTGCTGTCCAAGCACACCACACCGCAAGTTCTATTCCTCACCCGGCACATTGAGCCGCACATGCAGTTCTGAATTTAAAGCAAACTGTGCATGTGAACTTGTAAAGGTAGAACTGTGCCCTTGTAAATGTGGTTGTGTTTAAGAGTTGACAATGTGGATGCACATGGGCAGCCCATTCATTGTTGCGAAATATGGTCTGTAAGTAAAGCTATGGACTTTTATCTGCTCTTGGTTGAGCAAGTATGCTGGCTCCAAGTTTATTGGTCAAATGTGTGTGTTGGTTGCTTATGATTTATTATGACAATTATAAACCTACCTTCATGTGATAATCAATCAAAATCATTGGCTATATGCCCAAGTGCTTCATATGATCTACCAAGGGGCACGCTTTCTTGAGAATTTTAAAGGTTGTATCCGTTTCCTCGAATATGTAATGTACTTCGGATTTTTTAGCAGAAAATATTTTGTCACGCGAAAACTCCGTAAAAGATCACAAATAAAAAGAACAAGAATTTGACTTTTCATCCCATGTATTCTCTTTTTATTAGCGTTTGAGGATGTTTAAGTGGCTGGGAAGCCATTCGGCATTTAGGTTTTTTCTTGCTGGTGGTGGTGCTCCCTGCGTTTCATTAGACCTGCTTCGACCCAAATCAAGAACCTTCCAGCCCAAGCTGTCATGTTCAGCTTTTGGAACTGCCTCCCAATGCCAGCGAGTTATTGTAGGTATTGCTTCATTTCGCTCTCAAAACGACTTGGGGAAAAATCAATCAAGAAACCCTAGTTATTTCTTTTGTCGTTTACCTGTCACATTGAGGACACTTGGAGCCATGTCACCTCATCTTTTCCTTTTCTGATGGGCTGCTAGTGCGATGAATGCAAAGCACATAAAATGCCCCACCTCGCAGCATTGTTGGACTCATCATTCGAAGACGGCTTGAACTAGGAAAAAGTGCTCAATGCATTTCTGAAAAGTGCCCTTCCTATTCTATCAGAAAACAACCTCTACTTGACAAATATAGTTCCAGTCAAATGGATAGTCAGTTCTATATGAGAGATTACGATCAATGTGATTTGTTCTCTCTTTAAACAAATACGCACACAATATAAAATATAAATATAGCTTGTCCCAATCTATGATTAAAAGGAGGAAAACACTGTGTTACAGCCTCAGAGTCAGCCTTTGGCATATACATTCTTGTGCATCATTTGCTTTTGTACACGATCTCTTCATCATCCACATCAAATGCTGGATTGCACAGGCATCTGAATAGTCTGCCAATACCCTGCCAAAGCAAAAGATTACACTAATGACATTTTTCTCCTGGAATCAATTTACTATTAAATTCAGAATGATTTTCCTGGAATGCAGGTCATAACTATTATGCTCTCATCGGGCATAAATTTAGAGCTAAGAAGAGAAAAGAAGATGCAGTCGAAACACGAATGCAACTGATGTATTAGCTCTAAATGGTATTACAACACGCCTGAGTAAGTAGAGGAGTTCGATAGGATAATGCCCTTGGTGAATCTTCTTCACTACTGCTATCATCATCATCGTCATCAGTTTCAACAGAACTTTTTCCCTTTGATGTTGCACCATTTCTTGATTGCCTTTCCTGCTGAATATTTTTTATAAAGCAACATCAAGTCCAAAATTATCAATTTTTCCGAAAAAATGTTCATGGAATTACAAAGACAATATTGTGTAGTGATTATGATAAATAATCCACCTGAAAGATCCTCCCAAGATTTTTCAATGCCAGAGCACGGGCTTTAAGCTCTTCTTTTCTAACATTATTTTCTTTTAGGACCTGCAAAAAAAAAAAATACGAGAAGAATATTATGGAAGACCTTTTTTTTTTCAAGCAGTTGAAAAAAAAGGTAGCTACTAGGGAGGAAATGCATTCCCAATTCATCTCTGTTTTTCTCCAACAAAAACTTAAACAACACAAAATAAACTAGATTTCCTAAATTCTACCCTGAAATGGAAGGTTAAACAAGAGTTAGAATATAAAAAGAAATAGTTCGTGAATAACTCCTACTTGTGAAACAGAGAAGATAACCAAGGTTTTCTTGAGTTGAAATGGAGAGCCTCACCATTTGGCACACATGTATCACGGTAATTTCAATGTCCACTACATTCAGTTTCCATAACGAGTTCATCAATGTGTCTTTGTTTGAAAGTAAATGTGATTCAACATCATTTCCAGGGCTTCCATCCATTTTAAATTGGCGGCGCATATCTTCTTGAAGCTGTAGTAACTGGAAGGCACCTGGATTTGCTTTCCATATTTAGTTAGGTAAGCTTACTTGTACACAGACACCCACAAACAATGCTATTACTGGAGGCAGAGATGTGGGTATGAGGTGCTGATGTCTCATACCTTTTGCTGCTGTAATCTGTGACTTCCAGAAATGTCCTTTATTGCGAACCCACTCTGCCAAAAATGGCACCCCAAGATAAATTGCTTTCTTCCCGAGCTCTTGTGCCGCTTGTCTTGAATATATGTAGCCAATAGTATGTAATATATCCACTCCAAAAGCTGTATCTTTCAGTCAAACGAAATATTAAGCTACGCTGCGGAGTTTTCTAACCATAGAAAACAATCAAATTGCAGATGTATCAAGAAAAGGAAGGATGGGAGAGTTCAGTTTAATTTACCTGCATCAGAAAGCCTCTTGGCTTCTGATTCTGCACGCCTTAAGAATCCAACTCTGTCACCTTGAGCATATTGGTTAAGAAAATCTTTCAGAAATCTTGCTAGCTTTTCTTCTCTTTCTTTTTGGACAGCCTTCAATGAATAATCACAAACCGGAAACAAAAGGTGCAGGTTAGTCTAAATAATCAATACATCATAGCTTATCAAAAACAGAAACGAAAAAAACAGAATAGGGTTATGTAGGGATAGACATGTTAGAACAAGCTACACACTGCATACTTCCAGCATGTGTAACAGGGACAGAAATTCTAAGCCACCGCTACTTTTGCAGAACTTCAAAGCTGAAACATTTAGTAGGATAAGGGTAAAAAGCACAGGTAGACGTCGAAGTCAAAATACATGGTACTCTGCTATTCGTGAAATTACAGAGGAAAATACAATGGGAACGGCCAAACCAACTGGAGTTTCCTTGGTGGAGTGAAATACTACAGTGTAAGCTCTATATGAGTGTGATGATATTACCTGCTATTGCATAATTGAGTTTAAATGTACTTACAGGACTGCTTACTTCTTAAGCACAAGACTTCATGAACTTGGTGAAATTCCATACCTTCAATTTCTCATGTACTTTATCAGGATTCCCACTTTCACTAGCTAATTCAGAAGAAGCCATTGATGTCACAGACAGATGTCCTACGTAGTCCTCAAATAGTTCACTCCCAAACAGAAGAGCGAATACAGCAGTGGGGTCAAGCATGGTTTCCCTGAGAAATAGGATATCAAATTATTTGAAGGAGAAGATACCATACTGGGAAGACGAAGACAGCTATATTCAAATGGAAATCTACATCTTAATGACGCATCAAATCCATTATGCAAGTAAAAATAGATATTTAAATGCCCAAATTGATGATCAAACTGCACTCGCTAAAAAGTATTCAGTGAAAAATGAACGAGCCATTATTTGAAAAGGGTTTTGCTAGAGTGAGTAATATATTAGTATTGACCAGAAAACTGTCTCAGTTGATCATTCTGCATTTTTCAAGCCAAGACATCTATGGTATATATTTTCAAGCAAACCTCAGGGACTAGAATCATCTTTAAACAGGATTAGAGAAAATTACAAAAGAAAAATAAAAAAAAAAACCTTGATATGCAATACTTTCCATTTCGATCATATGCGTCTCTTTGCACTGGATCACTCAGAACTTGATAAGCTTCACCTAAAACCTGCCAAAGTTAAAATGGTTTAAACCCTTTGTAGTTTCCAATCAATAATTTGTGACTAGATTCTCTATGCTTGTTATGTGAAATTGTGTTCTGGAATATTAGACACTCCACATTTACTAGGTGTACACGAGAAACACACTACCACTATAATAATGGATATAGCAATAGAAAGACGACTCCTGACACCCTCATCCCTAATTGCATTTTCCTTGCACTTGCCTAATTATTTTAAGAAACGAATCGGACATTTGATAAGGAAAAAGATGTGGTCTATGTCTGTGCTGAAGGGATAAATAACCATCATAACCGGGTGGACTTGCCTGAAATCTCTCTGCAGCCTGTGGATCATCTGGATTTTTGTCTGGATGAACTTGCCTGGCCTGTAAAATATGATATCTCTCTCTATTATAGTTAGCCATGGTGAAAAGAACAAAAACTCTTACAGAGTTACAATATAAAATCCTGAGGAAAAACAATTTGGACGCAAAGAAGCTCAGCATTTTTTACTTTTTGAAAGGCACCAGGTTCCATTAAAAAGAAATCAAAATTTTCGTTACTTTTTAAACTCAATTTAGATTATAATTCACTCTTTACCAGTCTAAGTAAAAGCAACCTGGATATGTTTCTTAACTCAAATTCACCACAGAGAAGCCAAAACTAAAACACTAGATTTTGTATTTCAGGCATCACTAGTAGCCATATAACCCTGCTAACTACATTCGGTAACACAGCGTCAAACAATATAGGTCCTCTCTAAGTGATCAAACCTTAAGATAATAAGCTTTGCGAATCTCCTCCTCTGAAGCAGATGGGCTGACACCAAGAACATCATAGTACTCACTTTCCTTCACCATCGCTGATTGTGTCTATAGAGTAAGAAAGTGAAATGATGAATTGGAGCTTCTTCTCCAAGGAGTTGGAGAGTCAGAAATGTTTTGGGAAATGAAAAGATGATAGGAAAAGAGATGAGAATATAGGAAAAGTGACTTGAGTGTGAGAGAGATGTCCATATTAAGGAGAGCCCCACTAGCTTCTATCGCCTTTCCAGTTCTTCACTGCAATAAACAAATACCTGGAACTGCCTTTTCGCGGGAGCAAAACAGTATTTTAACTGTCACCAAGGTGGCGCATATGATTTTCATTGATTTCAGGTCAGAGAGCTGTCGTTGGGCTTGGGCTAGTGTTTAGAGGGCTCGTCCATGGGTGGGCTTGATGAAGGTGGTCCCTCTTTTGGGTAGTGGGGTTCACTGTTAGGTTTAGTCTCGATCCAAGTTGTTAAAGGTGGGCTCTATGATCTAGCCCCAGAAGGAGATTGGGTGGACCTACTCGAAAGGGAAGGTCTCCTGAATTATCTTCCCTCGTTCTTTTTCGTAAGATTGTTATATACAATGAATAAAGGAAGGATTTCTTCGAAAATAAAATAATGATGATAAAGGAAGGTTGCTTTTGGGGATTGAGCATCATGAGAAGGAACGTGGTATGTGGTGGCTCCACGACACAAAAGAAAAGCACTAGTCAAGCTACAGCATCTGCATTTTTATGGGGTTGCCCTTAAACTGCCTTTTTATTAAATTTTAATTTTTTTAAAATTACTTTTTATATTTTTTTGATGTGTTAATATTAGAAAAAATTTAAAAACAAAAAAATATATTTTTTTAATATATTTTTAAATAAAAAATACTTTAAAAATCTACTTGGATCATACTCATAAATAAATACAGCAAAAGCAGCGGTCCATTGAGATAAGGCTGGCAGGGCCTTTACTCTGACTAGATGTTTGTGTCTGAGTGCGGTGCCGTTTAGAAGGAAAACTGGTTGGCAAAAACCGAAAATACAAAAGGAAAGGTCCTACCGGGAGTCGAACCCAGGTCGCTGGATTCAAAGTCCAGAGTGCTAACCACTACACCATAGAACCATATATGTCTAGATTATTACACTTTATAAATTTATAACATTTTTCTCTGTAAGGGAACCAAATATGTAAATCTTTAATTTCGAGCCACTGTATCAAACTATCAATCCCTCTTTTCAGGGGATAGTATGCAACCAAGAAAGGGTTGTGGCAATCAGCAAAGGCAGCAGGAGCAGGAAGTATTTTTGGTGTTTTGCCAATGTGATCAAATTCTTTCACAGGCGTCCTATTCAAATTTTCCAGATGCCACTTTCAAGGTATTCTTCGCTGGATTATACCTGCACAAAAATTTGTTTTCGCACATGTAGTGGAGAAAATTTTGTTGGGCTTTTTTCTCTTTATTGTACTTCACCGCAAAAGACACTCTCTAGTTACTGTACCCAAGGCATATTGCTTTTCCTTTTTGCGAAATATATTGGTTTTGTAGGAGATTTGTGGTTGCAGACATAATCATTCCTTTCCCCAACTGCACATCTTCTTTCGTTGTGTTATTATTATACCTTCTTAAAGCGATTTCGATGTATTGCAGGATCTACGAAGAAAACCTCCAGTTACTTGCACCCTATTCTCATGGCATAATGCTCTACAATTTAGCCTAACAAGAGATATCCATGAAGAACTTGGAATTGATAAGTGACTAATACCATGCCAAAAGTGTACACCAGCATCACTTGATCTGTAAAGCCGAGATAGTGAGATCCCAATATACCACTCCAAATATATATATATATGAACATCCTAAGACATGTTCTAGAGTCCCTTAAGAGGTCAAGATGTTTGTTTTGTGAACAACATGTGGAAGATTTAGGTCACACCATCTCATCAAATGGTATTGTTACTGATCGTAAGAAGACAGAGGCTATTAGAAAATAGTCAATTCCACAATCAGTCAAAGAATTGAGAGGGTTTCTAGGGTTGGTAGGATACTATTGTAAATTCTTTAAAGGACTTGGAATTATAAGCAAACCTCTAATATATTTGCTAAAGAAGGAAAATTGAAGTTGGGGCCAGAAATCTTAAGAGACTTTTAATCATTTGAAGATTGCCTTGTGTCAAGCTCCTCTTTTTGCATTGCTAAATTTCAAATATGCCATTATAAAGGGGTATTGTTACTGATAACATGTTGGTAAAGCGAAAGGAGCAGAATCAGTGGTAAGAAGCAGTGTGGGAATCAAGTGCTTATTAGTCTGTTAATTAGTTGTAATCAGTTGGCCATCTTAATGAGAATGACTGTCATAGAAAAGACTGCACATTTAGATGCGAGCATTTGCCCGGCGCACATTTAGACTAGCTTTATGATTCTGTGCCCAAAAGCATCACCATCTACCCCTTAGCTCATCTGTTAGCAGGAATTCAAGTGTAGGTATTTGTTGCTTCACTACTGCTGACTGCTGTGCATTGTTTTCTACAGTCACCATGACCGGATTAACCAACCATGTTCACCATTGAATTATCCGGGCTTTTATTCTCCACCTGAAAAGTTGATGTGAATAAAATTCGTCTTTTGAACGCTCATTTTTCATACAAACTCCACGACGAAGGAGTTTTGTGTTTTTGGATTGTTGCATTTGAAGTGAAAGAAGCAGAGGTCACCTAGTAGGATTCAGATCTTAAGGCGTGCCAACAAATTTCATTGATGATTTGACCTCTGCTCCTTTTCCTTATCTCTTTTCTCAATTTCTTTTTGCATACGTTTCATAATTTCGTGAGAAACTGTGTTTGTAGTTTTATTTTGCTAATTTCATGGCTATTTTGGTAATTAATTGGCCAGCCGTTTCATACGATTGAAATAATTTTCTAGAGTATTGATTCAGCTTTAAAAAAATACCCAATTATAAAAAAAGATGCTAGAATAGCCCCCGTCACTATATTGCATTCGGCCCTGCTAAGCGCGAAGTCCTCTTGGAATAATTAAGAACTCCCTGACAAGGTCAATTTCTGACGTTAAGGTAGCTTACAGCAAGAAACCCGCAACAGCGCCAGACGTGTACTAATACATCAATAAAGATAATCAACTAGAAAATTCAGCCGCTAGCCTGTAACAGTGTTCGACTAATCTCTATCCAAACGAACGGCTAAAAAATGCGCTGGTAGAAACTTTTTTCTTTCTGTCTGCGATGCTACTTAATGGCTATTAAATCAACAAAATAAACAAAGACGGGCTAAACTATTTGATCATGGGTATAAATATAAGGTTGTCATCACTGTGATAACTTTGGATCTTGATGTGCCTGCTCATGAGTTCTGGAATCGGACGACGATGACAAATCAGATGACGACACAGGTGACCAATCAAATCGGACGACAACGCAGGTAATGTTGTCAGTGCTCCCACGTGCATAAGCTTCTTGTATTAGTTTTCTTGAAGCTGCTTCTGCATCTGTTATATCTTGCACTAGTGCTACTGCATCCTGGAAGCACGTAAAAGCTAGCACGTTAACATGCTACATTCAACTAAAAATGGACTTGTAATTTTGCAGGGTAGTTATCTCGATCCAGCCAGTACTAAACCAGAAAACATGTTTTCAAGCTTCCATGACAGTAAATATAGATTTACTACTAATTTAAACATCCTACTGCCAGAATTCGTTATTTTCACAAATCCTAACTGAATTTCCCATAATAAGAGGCTATTCTAAAAGGGAAGCAACCCTTTTGACTGACAGAAAGCATCCTCGCCAACACAATCACAAGCTTACCAGTCTATACCTAGTTTCAAACTTCGATGGTTTGGGCAGATGTAATCCTCCAGAAATACAATCCTAGAGTAACTTTCACTAGAATGGCAGACTGTATCATACATTAAGTGCATGCCTCTTGAATAAAGATCTAGCAGGTACTACATCATCCATAACACTCAGATGAATTAAAATGCCAGTTTTATTGATTTCAAACTTCAAAATCATCATTCGCTCTATGAATTTTCAATGATAAAAAATTCTGTAGTTACTATTAACAGTTCAGCCAAATTTCCACCATCAATAAGAGATTGATTTGGGGTCCAACTCTGAGCCTAATGGTTCCTTGGGTACCATAAATTAGGACAAAGGAGGCAAGAAAGAGTGGGCAAGTGGGAACAAATAGTGCACATTTTTCCTTTACTCAGGACATCCAGGAGGAGGAAAAGAACCAATTACTGCCAAGATTCACACTCATCAACTGGAGACAAAGGATATCTCGTCCCAGCCATTCAACAATAGT
>Ga0307511_10006998_pt1 | contig 11359 bp, 5 predicted proteins | sample 13_EM_MG_FD_200266 | JGI IMG/M metagenome (GOLD analysis project Ga0307511, IMG submission 200266) | Populus trichocarpa ectomycorrhiza microbial communities from riparian zone in the Pacific Northwest, United States - 13_EM | ecosystem: Host-associated > Plants > Roots > Unclassified | place...
AAAAAAAAGAGAAGAGAAGTACTTAAATTGGGTTGTGTTAGAGAAAGGAAGACTTATCATGCTTAAGTAATAATACTTGTTGTTGAATGTTGAGTGGGTTAAGTATTTACATAAACCCTATAGATTCCATAATAAAATATTATGTTTGAAGTTTTGATACTCATATTCATGTCATTTTATTTCAATACAAGTGAAATTGAAATTTTAATTTGGGTTTTATGTAATTTTTATTTACTGATTTTTACCTCTCTGTGTGTTTGTTTGGCTACTTAAGCTTTGAATTTGATTCTTATTTTTTTTATTGAGTTGATTTTGATGTTATATACAATGTTGACAGATTGATTTATTTATTTTGATTGTCAAAGCTTTAGTTTGAGGTTAATTATATATTTCTGTTGGTTTTGTATTTCTTGCAATGCAAAACATTAATAGTATTGGTTATGAATTTATTATTTGTTTGTTTTTTCAAAAGACGAGAGTTAGACGAAGAAAAATTATTTATCTTTTCCTTTTTATTTTTTAGAAGGTTATTACAAGTGATGGACCCGATAAAGATCATCTTTATAGTTTGTCTATGGCATCATCCCGAGAATCTAGAGAGGATTGCATTGTTTCAATTGTAGACATACCACATTCCAGACCAAGCTATAAATCATAGAATTTGATGAGATTGTCTAGAAAAGTTTCATGAATAGCTGTCAATTGAGATGCAGAATATGTGAGCATAAATTAGAGCAAAACTCCAACATGAAAATAGGATGCATTGAGGTCAAATAAGTGTGGCTATAAGTATCTATTTTCCTTCCCCTCCTATACCTTTTAGTTCAGAATATTTTCCTCCCCCTTCCTCTCCACCTTCTTAGGAATCTTAATGTGTTGTTCATATTTACATTTGTTGAAAAATAATGTTTATGGTATTACTTTTATCTTATTATTGTGAACTATTTTAATTAATTTATAAAATTTGTACAAGTAATTTTTTAGAAATGCATTTTTGTTATGGTTGTGGTTTACTATGAACTATCTCATTATTGTGGTTAGGGATCATAAGAGACAACTAAAAAAAATTACAATATTTGATGGACTCGCCAATGGAAAGACAATTATATTCGTGATTCTCTTGATATTTCCATTGGAAATCTCACACCAGTTTCGAAACCTTTTAAAAAATTTACAGAACAAGTAGCAACTTACAAACAAAATAGCCGGGAAAAATATATGTTAGGAAAATAAATGGTAATGAAATTGCCGACAAAATGAAAAGCCCGACGAGATACTTTTCAACGACGGTGTTCCATCGTTGATTCCGTTGCATTTTTCAATGTCGATGGAATCTACATTATACATCGATGATATATTTCGTCAGCTTTTTCTAATTTTCTAATAGTATATCCAATAATTTTAGTTAAATAATTATAGTGTTCACGTGCTCCAAATACCTTTTCTTTTAGATTCTAAACAAATCATTCAATATATTTTTCCAACTCTTTTTTATAGATTTGAACCTAAGTAAATAATATAAGAGATAATTCCACTAACTTCAAGAAAAGGTCTATGAATTTCAGTTTAAATATCATAAAAAAAAGTCTAGGATATTTATGAGATACACTAATAAACACTTACAAGAAGTTTTTTTTTTTCCAAGGAGGGATAATGTTACTAAAATTATTTTCCAGGCCATTTGATGTAAATAAGATAGTATATGATAATGGGTGCTTACTATGGTTACCCATAATGACTTGAGAAAAGTTTATGATTCACTAATTATAATGTTTTTCAGTTTGTAATCATGTGAATTATTCCTTTTCACTATTTAAATAATACCTTTTCTTCTTCTCTAAGATAGAATTTCTTTATTGAAATTATATTATTCATGAATATGATAACTATACTTAAAAAAAAAACATTTCTTATTCATACCTATTTTTTATATTGTTAATGGGTAAAATATTAAATTAAAAAAAATTAATATAACTCAACATAGTAATTTAAAATTATATTGTATAGATAAAAAATCATAAATATTTATCATAATAAAATGTTAAATGCAAATCTCTCGTGATTTTTAGAGAAAAAGGAAAACTTTAAAACACCGTTATATGCTACGAGGAAAGTTAGACAGTTGGAGGCATATAAATAACGTGGGCCAAAACCAGGCGGTCACGCTGGAATTGCCGCCAAAATAACCGGCAAAAACACCCACCCAACTTGCACTCGCCACGTGCTCTCTAACCACGTCACCATCTCGTCGTACGGACAGAAACACTCACTTCCTTGATTAAGAAAAATGATGTCATTAATTATTGTAAGACCCAGAAAAATAAAAAACAAACGCCACGCACACAGTAACAGTTAACGAAAGTAACAGCACTTCGCAGAAGTAACAGCACGCCACGCAGACAGTATAAGGATGGTTTTTATTTAGTAATATATTAAAATAATATTTTTATTTTATTTTTTAAAATTTATTTTAATATCAGTATAAAAAAATCTAAAAATATTAAAAAAAATAAAAAAAAAAATCTTAAATATTTTAAAAACACAGTGACACCACTAAAACAAATAGCTCCGAGTTCTCAGCCTCTCTGACCGCGGGCAGCAGGAAGCCGTTAATTTACCCAATAAGAAACGGACACGTCGTTTAAATAGTAATCCGGGAAAAAAAATAAACGGTCATAAAAGATAGTTAAAAAGGAAGGTCGTCACCCTGATGGCTAGAATTCTCTCTCTCTCTATCTATTTCCAGCTCAGGTCTGGTTTTTTTTTTTTCCTTGGATATTGGAGGAACATATTTCTGTAGTTTTTTCTTAAAGGTTTTCTTGTTGGGTTAAGCTTGAAATTGTTTTTCTTATAGATTGAGGGTTGTGTTTTTTTTTTATTTAATTTTTTTTGGGGGGGATTTTGAAAGCAAAATGGATGAAGAGTATGCTAAGCTAATCAGGAGATTGAACCCACCAAGGTACTTGCTTATTCTTTGGGTAAATTTTCTATTTTCTATGGATTTTGTTTTTGGTTGTTTGGTCTATATACGAAATGGACTGTTTTTGCTTGAAGATGACTTTAGAGAGAAGTTTACACTCTTTGCAAGTTATTCCTTTTTTATCAGTCTTTTCCTCCAATTTCTTTCTTTGTTTTGTTGGTTTGAAGAGAAGTGATCAAGAATAGAAATGAAATAGAAAAATCAAATGTTTCATGTTGAATTATGACTTGACATCTACCATATTTGTGGATTTTGGAAGAGAAAAAAAGATCTCCTAAACAGTAGTAATTTTACTAGTTTAACATAATTTTCTTTTCCCTTTATTTTCTCCAATTTTCTTGGGAATTGAATAGAGCCTTCAAATCCCCACCCCTTTTTTCAAAACTAAGCAATTCTATTCAAATTGAGCAAATTTGAGACATTAAGAGTGAGATGTTGGTTTCTTCTTCCCCTTCTGTTTTTTTTGTTGAATACCATGAAGATTTTTAATTTGCTTTATTGTTGCAGAGTTGTGATTGACAATGATGCTTGTGAGGAAGCCACTGTTATCCAGGTAAAGTTTGTGTACTTCACATAATTCTGTTATTGGTTTAGAAAAACCATGTTGAACTAGAATACGGTTTGTAAATTCCTGAGTAAGTTCCTTAAATTAATTGATTTTATGAGATAATTAGTTAATTTTTAACTATCTGGGCTTGGTTTAATTTGAGAAAAATAACCATTTTGTGTAATTTCTTAAGAATTGATTTTTCTATTCAGGTTGATAGTGTTAACAAGCATGGAATACTCCTCAAAGTTGTACAAGTGCTTACGGATATGAACCTTGTGATAACAAAAGCATACATATCATCTGACGGGGATTGGTTTATGGATGGTAAGGTTTCTTCTGCAATCTCTCAGAAAGTAACAAGGTTCAAAAGAGTCTTATTTTGTTTGTAATATTTATTTATTTTTCATGCATTTCAGTGTTTAATGTGGTCGACCAAGATGGGAAGAAAATCAGAGATAAGGAAGTTATGGATTATATTCAACGAGTAAGGGTTATATGTTACTGCTGTTTCTTATATTTGCATACTGTCCATTTGATTCCTGAGATATCAGGGTAAAGAAACAGAAAACTAGTCTGAATATTTGCCACTGATCGAGTCGTATAGAAACAGAAAACAGAAAAATTGTTTGTCTCTTTGGTCTCAAATAATCAAAATTTTCAGATATAGAATTTTACTCCGCTTGCCCCTGATTTCATCAACATAAAAGGAAATGGTTTACCAAGAATTCTCATGAAACAAAATGTTTTGTTTTCCTTTGTAGCCCTCAGCACTGGTATTATGTCGCGTTTCTTTCTCATGATGGCAGGGGCATGTCTGCATCAGTTTGATGATGTTTTGAAGAAAGTGAACCTATTAATAATATCAATACAAATGGAACTTGGGAAAAATCATGCTAACCTTGGTTGAGATTAAATTCCGAGTCTTTTTTGAAACTGTTAAAAGTCAGATTACAGTTTGCTAAAGAAAGATTTCTTATACATTTTGACAGTAGGGGATAAGTCAGAAAATATAATTGTCCATAATTTTCTTTAATGAACGTTTAAGATTACAAAATGCACATGTTGCGTTCCTTTTCCACTGTGTATTTGCTACCATTTTTTTGCCCTTGATAAACTACAATGTGAGCAGAGCCCATCTTTTGTTTCATGTATCTTGTTACTTTTTGATTCCACAGAGACTTGAAAGCAATGCGAGCTTTGCACCATCGTTGAGAGGGTCTGTTGGGGTGATGCCTTCTGAAGAGCATACTGCAATTGAGCTTACTGGTACTGACAGGCCTGGTTTATTGTCTGAAGTATGTGCGGTTCTCACAGACCTCCACTGCAATGTGGTAAATGCTGAGATATGGACTCATAACACTAGGGCTGCTGCTGTAGTTCATGTCACAGATGATTCCACAGGGTGTGCAATTAAAGATCCAAAACGACTCTCGACCATCAGGGAATTGCTTTGCAATGTTCTCAAGGGAAATGATGATTTGAAGACAGCAACTACGACTCTTTCACCCCCTGGGGTAACAAGTAGGGAAAGAAGATTGCATCAGATAATGTTTGCAGACAGGGACTATGAAAGAGTTGAAAGAGCAGGATTAGCGAGATTTGAAGATAAGAGTTCAAGGCCCCATGTTACAGTGTTGAATATTGAGAGAGATTACACCGTCGTTTCTATGAGGTCAAAGGATCGTCCCAAACTATTGTTTGACATTGTTTGCACTTTAACAGACATGGAGTATGTTGTCTTTCATGGAATGGTCAGCACAGGAAGAATGGAAGCTTATCAGGTAAGATGAGTTTAGTTAAAATTTTAAAAGCGTTTTCTTGAATGATAATTGAACCTGGGAACACTTGCTTTCTGGAATGGCAATTTAGCAGCCATTTCATCAGGTAGTCAATTTGTGAACCTTTAAAAATTTCATTGTGGAGCTGAGCATAGTTTCCAATCAAGTTAATTGAGCATAACTTCATATGCTAAATTTTGCGCTCCATTTCCTCTTTTACTTTTGACGTATCAAGAAATTCTATTTAAAGATCGAAATTTTGTATGGTTGTAGGAATTCTATATTCGACATGTTGATGGACTCCCTGTAAGCTCAGATGCTGAGCGAGAACGTGTAGTACAGTGTCTTGAAGCTGCCATTGAAAGGCGAGCTTCTGAGGTAATAATTTACCGTTCTGATTTAATTTGCTAGTTATGACCATGGTAGGCATGCTTGTCATTGTTTATATCTTACTTGGCCGTGCAGGGACTGGAGCTGGAATTGTGCACAGAGGACCGTGTTGGACTCCTCTCAGACATTACCAGGATATTCCGAGAAAACAGTTTGTGTATTAAGAGAGCAGAAATCTTGACAAAAGGTGGTAAAGCCAAAGATACATTCTATGTCACGGACGTCACTGGTAACCCAGTCGACCCCAAGATCATCGATTCAATTTGTAGACAGATTGGACAAACCAAGCTGCTAGTAAAACGCAACTCTATTCTTTCCCCAAAGCCTCCCCAGGAAACAACAATGGGATACATCTTTGGGAACCTCTTTAAAGCTCGAACATTCAAGTTGATTAGATCCTACTCGTAATTTCTTTGTCTAAATTCTCATGGGTATATATCTGTGCAGAATGATTAGATGTTCAAACCCACAAAAAAAAAAGGTACAGAGAGATCAAGAAACATTGTAAGGAGGCATCTTCTGCCCTTTTTCCAGAGGGCTTAGTCAGTGTTCATATCATTTGATGATATACTTGTAAAGAAGTAGCTCAGAAACCACTAGTATGATGGATGGATGGTCCTTTGTATATACGTGTACATTATGTAATATGCATTTGATACTGTGAATGGATTGTACAGAATCTGCGAGTTTGTGCATATAATAGAAGAAAATGGTGTGAATAGAAGTTTGTGTACTTTCTGATACTCCATTTGTGATTGAGAGGGCATTGTTGATTGATGGATCATGTGTTTTCTTAGCTTTCAATTTTTGGAAAAACCTCTTTTCTTACGTTACTTTTTTATTTTAGACATCGGTATTTACAGCCCTACCTTTTTTATATATAATCTATAAGTGTTTATATATATATATATATATATATATATAGAGCTAAATATGTTTTATATCAAATATAAGTTAATTTATACATATTTTTATATGTATATTTAATACATGTAATTATATAAAAATATCTTAATCAATTATTTGAGTTCAAATATATGGATTTTAAAATTGATGATCAATCATGTTTTAATCTCAACGTAAGAGTGTCTTTAAAAAAAGAAAGGTTTTTGAAGGGAAAAAAACAGAAAAAACTTAGGTGGTACAAAAACTCTGCGTTTTGCAATAGATGCCTTTACAGTTTTCATTTCTTCCTCAAAACTTGAAAAAGAATGGCGCGCTTGGGAACGGAGTTAGCAGTTCGGATAAGCAGAGCTCTAATCACCGAGTCAAATAGCTCAATCCCGACCCGTTCATGGAATCCATTACTAGAGCAAACTCTACACAAAATCGGTTGTCGCGACTCACTGAGTCAGTCGCTCGTGGCTCGAGTCATCGACCCACATCTCTTAACTCACCACTCTCTTGCTCTGGGTTTCTTCAATTGGGCTTCTCAACAACCCGGGTTCACTCATAATTCACTTACTTACCATTCAGTACTCAAATCTCTTTCTTTCTCCCGCCAATTCAATGCCATTGAATCACTGTTAAAGCGAGCCAAAGCTCAAAACCTGACTCTTGATTCTTCAATTTATCGATTTGTTGTTGATTCTTTGATTAAAAGAGGAAAAACCCAGATGGCATTTTCGGTTTTTAACGAGATTAAATCACAAAGTTTAGATCTTGGGACTGAGACAAGTAACTCTCTTTTGGCTTCTTTGGGGTCTGATGGGTGTTTTAACAATGCAATGAAGGTGTTTGATGAAATGAATAACAGAGGTATTGGCTTTAGTACTATTGGGTTTGGTGTATTTATATGGAGGCTTTGTAGAAATGGCGATTTGGGTGAAGTTTTGCGCTTGGTAGATGAGGTTGAAGGGAGGAATTCCTTGATTAATGGGTCCGTTATTGCGGTTTTAATTGTTCATGGGCTTTGTGAGGGTTCAAGAACAAGCGAGGCTTTGCGGGCATTGAATGAGTTGAGAATTAGGGGGTGGAAACCTGATTTTATCGCATATAGGGTTGTTGCCGAAGCATTTAGATCGCTTGGAAGCGTGTTTGACGTGAACGAGGTTTTGAAGATGAAGAGGAAGTTAGGAGTGGCACCGAGGAGTAATGATTACAGAGAGTTTATTTTGGGTTTGATTACTGAAAGACGGATATATGAAGCAAAAGAATTAGGCGAAGTTATCGCAAGTGGCAACTTTCCTATGGAAGACGATGTTTTGAATGCACTGATAGGATCAGTGTCGACAATTGATCCTTATTCGGCAATGAAGTTTTTTCATTTTGTTATTGGAAAAGGGAAGTTCCCAACGCTTTTAACGTTGAGTAATTTGTGTAGGAATCTATGTAAGCATGGGAAGATTGATGAGTTGTTGGAGGTATACCGTGTTTTGTCTTCTAATGAATATTTCTCTGATATGGAGAGTTACAATGTGATGTTTTCGTTCTTATGCATGGGTGGAAGAGTGAGAGAGGCTTATGAGGTGCTTCAAGAGATGAGAAAGAAAGGGTTAGACCCAGATATCTCAATGTATAATTCCCTAATTGAAGTGTTATGTAGAGAAGATCTGTTGCGTCCTGCTAAAAGGCTTTGGGATGAAATGTTTGTAATCGGATGTGGAGGGAACTTGAAAACTTATAATATTCTCATTGGGAAATTCTCAGAAATAGGTCAAATTGAAGAGGCTACGAGGCTTTTCAATCACATGTTGGAGAAAGGGGTGACACCTGATGCTACAACTCACAGATTCCTCCTTGAAGCCCTTTGCCAAGAAACAATGTTTGAAACTGCAGTTGATGTCTTCTACAAGCATGTGAATCACGATGTAATGCTTGCACAAAATATATTGAAGACATTGATTCTAAACCTCTGCGGAAAAGGTATGCATGTGATTTTAACCAGCTTATCTATATTGTACACAATTTGTGGGATAGCTATCTTTTATACATGACAATTACTTCTTAAATTGATTTTTCACTTGAAGTGGTCTTTCTCTCTTGCTGCATTGTGATCACTGCTGTTAAACACATTTGAAGCTTTACTAAATGCATAGGTGTGCTGTGCAGGTCACTTCCTTGTTGCTTCTAAGTTTCTGTGTGACCTCACTCATGACGTAAGTCATTCAGATGCCCATGTGGTTTTGTTGAAATGTTTAGCTGACTCTGAAGAGGTTCCAATTGCAGTGGAACATGCAAAACAAATTCGAGGTAACTCACCTTCAATGTTGCAAGTCATATGCACTAAGCTTTTGGCCTTTTCTTCTTCTTCTTCAAACCCAGAGCCTATTTTGCACTTGCTTCAAGCTCTGTCACAAGAACGTGTGATCAGTATAGATTTCGGCAATGATTCTTGGAAGCATGTATGCAGCAAATCATTGAAATGATCATAGTAAAAATTCATGTGAGAAGTTGGACTCCTTGGTATGGACAGTGGACAACAACCATATGACTTGCAACATGTGTTTCTTGCTAGTCTGCCTACAGCTACGATCAAATTTGCAAAATTAATTGGCTGTATCAGAAGGCAACAACCATCAGGGTTCAAAGTAGTCCAAGGTTCAATCTAAAACATTTCTACTATTATAGTTTTGTTTCTTTAAGTGTTCAACTGGCATTTATAGCATACAGATCTCAAGTCAGCATCCTTCTGGAGGATCCATGCATATTTACATCTGAGATGACATATCCTGTGCAGATTCCAACTCCACAGTTACTGCCACTACTCCCATGACCTTCATTTACTACGTTGGCATGTTGTTGCACCACGAAGACGGTAGTAGTGCCCCTGAATGATGCTGAAGCCAATAGAGAGCTAATAGTGTCCAAATCTTTGTCCTCATTCCAATTCGTGAGCCTGATAAAACTGATGATCTGCTGTCATGATACCTTCCACGTTCCCACTACTAGTTCAAAACGGTCCTCCATTGATCTAATCACAGAAATAGTTCCTGTCCCAACCACCATCACCACCTCCATTGGTACATGACCAGATAATTTCCTACGACAGCAGTTCTAAATGCTCTCGCCACTTTGTTGCCAAGCCTCCTTTCACATGCTCGATCATTGGAAATGTTTCCGTTCTCAAGGAGCCGTCTAATTGTCACATTTGATGTTGAGATGTCTAGCCATCCGTGCTCCTATAGCCAAAGCCTCCCTACCATCAGGGCTGTCCAAGAAGAGAACAGCAATCCAATAAGAAGCCAGCTCTATAAGCTAGGTCTTGAGGTAATCAAGATCCCATGGTCAACAAGGATTGCTACAGTGCAATGGTGCCTTGTCAAGGGCATTGCTGTTTTTAGTCTTGATAGCCTTTCTTTGAGAAGCTACTTCACACTGGCTTGGAATCTCTTGTGGAAATGAACTATAATAAGGGAAGTCTTCTTCTCTAGCGCAATTGAGCACACATCATGCATCATTTCAGTTGGAGAAATTACAGTAAAAGGGTAAACTATAACTACACCATGACTGCTTTGCTTAAAGTATCTGAATGCATTGATCGGATGTTTCAAGGTTTTGGCACTATTAGACGGCTGTATGGTCAGTTTGTGAGTGACAGGGAGAGGGTCTGCACTGCCAAGAAGCTCGATCAGGTGGAGAACATAAATAGATAGAGATCTTCACTTTGTCGGCTTCATGGCCTCAAAGAGATTGATGACAGTGGGAACGATCTATTGATCATGGATGCATAACATCAGTCAGAGTTCAGGGTGGAATCTTGAGTACATCATAGATCTTTACCTGGAAACCATATACCTCCTTGAAATATCCTAGAGGGTGTTTTTTTTATTTTTTATTTTTTATGATGGTTGCAATAGATCCTACTACAAGCACCATAGATATGAACATGGTCATAAAGTCCCATTGTCAATTGCCTGTATTCCATTAGAAAACCAATTTCTCACATGGATAATAATCATTCATAACATTGATGGAAAAAATTGTAATATAGCAGTTAACTGCAAATGATAAGACTGTAGCTGTGGCAATAAGAATATGAATTTGAACATGCCAAGCTCAAGTAATCATTGTAATCCATTACAATGCTTGGTGAGAGCAATAGATTGCACTATAAAACAGTTGAATTTAATGACGGAGATTATAATTTTCATTCCAGTTTTGACACAGTAGATTGGCATCAACGTCCTGGAGATGATGAGATGAGATCAAGCTTGTCTACCAATGCTAAAGCTATCAATTGTTAGTGTATATACCTTGTACTAAGTTGATTGATTATATTTGATATTGATTTTATTCATGTAAACATGTTTAATTTTTAATAAAAATTTTGTTTATTTTTTAATATTCATTCAATTTGATTAATAAATCTAAAGTAAAGATAAAGTTATTGAAAAAAAATATTTTGCAAAGAACATTATAAAGTTATTATAATTATGGAACTCACATTGCATCAAAGTATTGTTTCGAAATGTTTTTGGACAATGTTCTATTAAAACTAAACATTAATTAGAGTAGTTGAGATTGATATGTAATATGATCTTTTCTTTATGAAATGAAATAATTGTTCTTATAAGCTGAGGTATAAGAGATACATAGAATTAATATGTAAATGCTTGTTATATGACATGTACATTAAATTGATCCGCATGAAAATTATATATGGAGAGAACACTTGTGTTTATAGAAATGTTCATAGGATGGTTGTGTAAGTGATCTTTA
>Ga0307511_10007000_pt1 | contig 11357 bp, 5 predicted proteins | sample 13_EM_MG_FD_200266 | JGI IMG/M metagenome (GOLD analysis project Ga0307511, IMG submission 200266) | Populus trichocarpa ectomycorrhiza microbial communities from riparian zone in the Pacific Northwest, United States - 13_EM | ecosystem: Host-associated > Plants > Roots > Unclassified | place...
AGAGATAAAACCTACAGCTTCACTACTATAGTCCTAGAACAGTTTTAATAATACATAAAATCAAAGGTGTAATTATTCATAGATGGGGAAGCAAAACGTCACCCCTGTTTTTGGCCTTGTTTTTTTGATTTTTTTTCCCTCTCGATCTTGTGTGTATTACTATAGCATTCTTTTGACCTGGCTTTCATAAGGGCAGTTATTAATAAACGGCAACAGATGTGTTACTACAGAATTAAGAAGCTGAATCAAATGTTTAGTTTAGTCCCTTCCTTTCTTTTCCTTTTTTCAACAACTTTTCTACTTTTCCATTCATGAGATATGCATTAGATTCAATTCTTCGTTGAAAAAAAGATTCACTTCTGCTGGGGCTTTTTGTTTTTTCGCTGAGAATAACAAACACTAATATACATCTATCAGAATCTCTTTCTTTCTAGAAGCTTCATATTCGAACCTCTCCGTTGTTGGAAGCATTCTGATCAGAACTTTGGTCACCCACGAATGGCATTTTCATTGATGATACCTTAGAAAATCTTCAAAAGGTACTTCTTGTTTTATGGATCTAGACTTCTATGCTCAAAATAGATTTGGTATTTATATACGTCCGCATACCCACCAAATTTTTTTCAGCGAAGAAAAGGAGGAAAAAAAAAAGAGATACGGGTAATTGATTTAATTAGTATTTTAAATAGTATGATTATAAAATACAACAATAATAAATAAACTGATAAAAAAATAATAGTGAAAAAAGATAAAAAGAACTTGATCTAAGCCCACTCGGATCATCAACAACTTAATGTTAAAGGGTGAAACTAAAAAAAACAAAAAAAAAAAACGGGAAAAAAATTCAAAAACCAATTTCTAATAAATCAAATGAGAACTTGATAACTCCATAGAAAACAAAATGAAAAGAAACAATATGAAGCTCAATCTCTAGAAAATAAAATGTTGAAAGATGAAAATTAAAATATATATATAATTAAAAAAAGGTTAAAAAACTCGATTTGGATCCACCCAAATCAAGATGCAAAATTTTTGACTCAGTCGTGATACCAAGGTGATTGTGTTCAAAAGAAAATTGAGTAAAATCATGAAGTTCACATGTTGAAAGATGAAATTAAAATGAATCAATTTAAAAAAGGACAAAAAAAAAGTTAGCCTACATTAACCGTTGAAACTAGTAACTCTGGTCTTGAACCTAGAACTAACCTCATAGAGGATAAAATTATATAAAAAAGAACACTTTAAACAATGATATTAAACAAAACAAATATCAATTAAAAAAATAAGGGTCAAATTTAAAAAAATAAAAAATAAAAGGGATTGAAATTGAAAAACATTTGTAATTTTATAGCTTATTAAAATTTTAAAAAAAAAGTTGTAATACAAAATACATGGACCAAATATGAAGGAAAAATTGAAGGAGCTGGTTTGAATTTTTAAAGGGGTTGGAACTGAATTTGAGGAGAAAAGAAAAAAGAAAAAAAATGATCGCCTGTACCACACTAGTGACATGTTTGGCACACACGCAACCCCATCATGTAGGGAGCGTATAGACCTTCAAAATGCTGCCATGGAAGGCAATGCTTGGTGGTTGAACAACCCCGCATGCGCTGCCTGAACGATGCAGGGTTGTTCACACGTGTCAATAGGTTTTTTAATAATATTTAATATATGTAAATTACAATAATTCCCTTAAATAACTTTCAAATTAATAATGAAATCAATGTAATAGGATAAAAAAAAGTTTTTGTGAGAGAGTTATATTGATTTTGTCTTTAAAGTAATTTAACTATTTAAAAAAATTTGAAAATGCCATAGCACCCCTGATTGAAAGGCATCATATATTCTTTTATTGTAGGGGTATATCAATAATTTTATCGTACAAGAAAATAAAACTATTAACCTAACCCTGCATAAATTGTTAAAAATATTGTATTATAGTGAAAAAACCACATTGCCCCCTTTCCTAGTCTAAAGGTTTTTTGGGTGAGAGGTTACTTGTCAAATCACTATTTCAATGAATATTGATATGTTTGTAGAGCTACACTAATTTCATTTAGTTTTTTTCTTTAGATTTCATTTTAGTTCATATTCTTTCAATTGTTTTTAATTGCACCCAAAATCGCCTCCTAAACTCTTAATCTCATTCAATTTAACCCGTGTCAAACTCAATCATCAATCCTATAATTTAGTGCCATTTTCATCTTGGTACTTGATTTCTAATTTGTGTATTTGAACCCTTAATTGACTATCAAACTTTTAATTTTATTCAATTTGTCCCTTGATTTAGTCAATTTTAACTCTTGAAGTCTCGTGCTTTTTACGATTTGGTTATTGATTTTGAATTTGTTCAGTCAAACCTATAATTAGCTATCAAACTTTAATTTTTCACAGTTAAACCATTAATGACCAATTAAACTTTTCAAAGTTCAATTTCAGTCTTCAAACTTCAATTTCTTCCAATTAACACCTAAATTGACTCCAAAAAATTTATTTCCTTGCAATTAAGTCCTCAATAAAATTAGCCAAGCCTTCCAAAATCCTCATTAAGTCCTTACTCATCCAAATTTGTATTTCTTTACCCCAAATCCAAATATTTTCGCCGAATAGTTCTTTTGTCAATTAGAATTGGGTCACTAATTTTACTAATCTTGTACATTCTGGTCCTTCAACTTTTCACTTGTCATTTTGGTCCTTCACCATCAATTTGAGCAATCTTCGAGGCTTTTCTCATGTGTATCCTTTTGTATTTTTGTATTTTTTTTTGTATTGATTTTTTGTGGGGTCAAAAATAGGTAACAACATACGTGACTATGGAACAATATAACATGGAAAAAGGTTGCTAGTACTGTTAATGTCAAATTTGATCCATCTTCTTTTAATCTTGTCATATGCAATGATTTTAAACTTTTTCATGCAAAATCAACTTGTCATGAAATGTCAAAATAATTTATGACACCTCGGCCACATATAAAAAAAAAATCTAAAGAGAACATAAAAACCTAGGACAACAAAAAAATGAACTTCCAAAACCAAATTGAAAAAATCTTATAGCTTGAGGATAAAAAAAAATTAATGGAACAAACTGTTCATGAATAAAAATTCATGTGAGAAAGTACGGTGAAGTAACAGTAAAACAATGACCTCTTCTGATTTGTCTATTAATGTTAATGTAATGACATCTTAGAGATGTACCAAAAAAGAAAGAAAGAGACACTTGAGGTACATCGAAACTTCGATTATGACATCTTCAAAAATCTCGAAGAGACAAATCCAATAATACTAGGAAAGGTCACCAACGATGACATAATTGGGTCACACTTATCGTTCAAAAATTGCGATTGACTCAATTGTCTTTGGTAACAAGTGTTTGATCATTTTTTGTGACATTTCTTTAATATTGTCAAAATTCAAGTCATCAAGATATTTTCAATGGTATTGTTAATGTTGTAATCGGAGTTTTGAAGTACCCTTAAAATCTATTTTTTTTTCTCTTATCTCTATATATAATTTGTACATCTCATTCTATATATATTTTTTAACTATTAGATTTCTAAATCGTGACTACTACTCATTTTCAAATTGCAACATATATAAATGATGTGATTTCACCATTTTTTTTTTTAAACTTTGCTATTTACGAATAAAAAAAAAAAACAGTGATACTTTTCGAAAAAGGAAAAAATCCTTATAGACGGGAAAAGTTAAAAGCAGGAAAGGAAAAAGAATGTACCAAAAAGATCCATCGGAGAACAGAGACTCAATCAACATGGCAAAAAGGCTTACTTTCCGCGGATGGAGAGATGGCCCGCTAACAGCCACACGTACATCCATGGCCTTTCATTTCTGATCTTCTGCCATTGACACGTAGCATATAGTAAAAACATAGAAGGGCAAAAGGGGCCCACATGGAGTGCCCTGGAGTGGATGCTGAATAAAAAAAGAGTGATAGAAGTGAGATGGACGATGGAGAATGATTCTGATACAGTGAAAGGACCCACAGAACCCCATCCCCATTCTCCATTGCACACGTATTATGTACGACACTCTGCCACTGAATGGATTCCTATAACAATAATAATAACACTACAAATCTTTCTAATTTCGGATTTCACGCAACTCTCGCTTCCGCTTTCATCTTCTTCACCTTTTTTATTTTCTTTTAATTATTATTATCCGGTGCTCACACTTTTAAGTTTAAGCTATAGCTAGATCTCTAGTCGTAGAAAGAGAAGAGAAAAGAAAGAAATGGTGTACTGCGCTATATCAGGCGTACGTTTTCCTTGCCTTCCTTCAGTGTACAACACCAAGTCTCAATCAAGTTTCAATGGCGATCCTTTGTGTCGAAAGGGCCTCTCCTTTTTCTCGAAGAAAGACCCATCTTCTTGTAACTCTCCCTTCTATTTTTCTGCCAAAGGTTTTGCCTTTTATTTTTCAATATATATATATATATATATATATATATAAATGGTTTTGATTCTTGATCAATGATTTTGTTTGCAGTGAAGATGCTTGCTGGAAAGTCTTCTTACGATTCCGATTCCCCAAATTTAGCTGTTACTACTTCTACTGCTACAACAACAACCACACCGACACCTGAGAAAGTCCTTGTCCCCCCCGATGGCAACGCTTCAGAAGATCCTCTGGTTTGTCTTCTCCTTGTCCACGTGCTGCATACTACTTTTATGACGCAAGCTGTTGATTCTCAGTTTAGAGTGTTTTGCATTTGAAAACAAATCATGTTCTAGCATTTGATTTTTAAAGAAAATGAGATCCTCACAGGGAAAAGCACAAAAAAAAAAAGGAAGCAAAATGATGTGGAGCAAAACCCTTGTGTTCAAGACTCCTACAAATTGAGAACTGGAGTCGACTCCCACCTTTTATTTTCTAAAGTTTTTTTTTTCTTTTTTATTACCACCACCTAAATTAGGAGCCAATACCATTCCTTTATGGTGGACCTTTAATCCCTTGCCTCATTTTGAACGAGTAATCTCTCCACGAGCCATTGAGCTGTACGAGCTATTATATATTCTAATCAAAATGAAGGGCACGGATGAATTTTCTATGGATATTTTCCACTTGTTTCTATGTACATATTCCCAAGTCTTTTTCTTTTTTTTGTTTTACCCTTTAGATTTCGATTACCTCATTCTTATTATATGCTTCTGGGAAATTCTCATCCTCAGAAAGCGTAGGCTACATTAACATGAAAAGCTGTTCTTTGGTTCAACAATTTCTTTATCTGTATCCTCTTTTTTTTTTTTTTTTTATTTCTTATCCCCTGCTAGATGGCAAGAGGTGGCTTCTTGTATATGGACATGTAATGTTCAAAGTAACCAAACAATGCAATTCATTACTAACACGAGGATCTGTGAGGCACCAGTGGTGACTTGAGAATGAGAGAGGATAAAATTGCTATTTGAACATTTAAAAGGAAGTTACAGGATAAAAAAAAATTGGGAACTCTTGGATAGCCTAAACTTAGTCTCAACTTGAACCTGAAGGATGGTTATTTGCATGCCAGATGTTAAAAACTGTGACAATTTAAAGGTATTATATAGGCTCTTCTATTGTTCTTGCTTCATCAGGATCTTGTGATCTTTCCAATACTATAAAGGCTTGGATGATCTTGGGAAAATATAAATATAAGAAAGGCCTGAGATTTTGGAAGGTGTAGGTAATAGATTCTCATTTTGAGAATTTGCATTTGCACGTTTTGAAACACATTGCAGGATCAATCTAGATATCGTTGAAGTTATAGGCCTACTTGACTGTCATCCTCATGATGACAGCTCCTTTGACAAAGATGTTTGGTGTAACTAAAGTCATGTGCTCTTACAGTGTGCGTGAAAAACTGTGGTTGGCTGATTGGTCTATCTTGCTTATTCTTTAGTTTCTTGATGCCTTTGCCAGAAAACGGTGTTGATAGATTTAATGTCTGTTGATATCCAATTCCTACTTAAATCAGCGCCTCCTTTTACCAGTTTGATTCTCGTGTTAGGTACCTCATGATGTAGAGTGTCTAACAATGGAAGATAATCAGATTGTTGAAGACAAGGAAAAGCAGGAGACATCTACTCCTTTGAGCGAGTCAATAATCATTGGTAAAACTGAAGCGAAATCTAGGTCTATCCCCCCACCTGGCTCTGGGCAGAGAATATATGAAATAGATCCAAGTTTGACAGGTTTCCGTCAACATCTTGATTACCGGTGAGATACTCTATCTTTACTCGTGTAAGATATTTTTATGTTGAACTAAGTGTTGAGAGCTTGAAGTAAAACTAATAAATGAGCAATTGCTTCATGTTATATACGAAAGTTTTGGTGATCATATGTGATAATTCTCAGCATCAACATTTATCATTAGCTTTCTTAATATTGTTTTTTTTTTCTCTTAATATTGTTTTTTAGAAGTACGTTTTTGAAGGTGTCTGTTTTTGATGATATCCTCAGTCTGCATTCATGTTAAAGATCAAACTCCAATAGATATTTCTTGCATTTTTTCAGACATATTTCTATTTCAACCTTTAGATAAAGTAGGACTATAGAAGTATCTATTTAAACAATAGCTTGAAATAGCTGACTAAGATTTCAAATGAATATCCTCTACATCTTTTCCTCCCCAGTCCTCAGCATTTTTTGCCCTGATGATTCTTATAAACAAAGAGTAATATCATATGAAGTTTCAACTAATTTGTTAAGTGTGTTTACTTAATTCTTTGAAGACTGTTTTGGATTTGTCTTTTCTCAATTTATATTAGATACTAATTCATTTTGTGCCATGGTATGCTAGCACTTTGGATACCTCTGCATCACCTAGAAATTTTTACTGTATTTTCTTTCCATATCCATTTATTGTTTTCATTATTTTCTCTGTATATGGATAGTGTAATTAACTTATGCACTAGCCCACATCATATTTTTTTTCTTTACTAAAATCATGCAAGATATTGCATGAAAAAGTGTTTGTTGTTTTCAATGCTGTTAGAGTCATACCAATGAACCCAAGTGCTATTTTTTCCTGAAAGGACCTAATATATGATATGATTGTCGAGTCTAGTTGTAAGGTTGAGGTGTGATTATTTCTTTGTTTAGAAACATGACAACTGCTGCCTGGAGAGAAGTGCTCCATGTATTCTCTCTTTTATAGTACAATACTTTGATGTTTGCTATCTTTAGACTAGCTTGTTCGTATATGTGTAGAAATATATTGATAGGTGTGTATATATATATATATATATTTTCAAGGTATGATTTTGAAGATGTTGATAAAGTTTTTGTAACATTCTATAGCTAATTTAATCTTTTCCTGATCGTAGATATTCACAGTACAAAAGAATTCGTGAAGAAATTGACAAGTATGAAGGTGGTTTGGAAGTGTTTTCTCGTGGCTATGAAAAGCTTGGTTTCATACGCAGGTATTCTACCTTTTTTATTTCTGCAGGTTGAAGTCCATTCATTTTCTAGTATTTTTGGCATAACCAATTGCACCTTCCATTTTTGCTGTTACATAATGCAATGTGTTTTCACTTATATTTTCTTTTGCAAAGTAAATGAGCTGTATCAAAAAATGAAACTAGTGATGAGATGATCTCAAAAGTGGAAAACACAACAGAAATTCTTGTAATTTTGCTTTGCATTGCAAATGTTTCTATTAGTGTGGTGACACTTTGGCCCTTGAGTTCATTGTTTTCAACATCAGAGGTTCTCACAAGAATTTTCAGTTGGTGTTGTGACACTTATATTTTTTTCTTCTTTTAGTTCAGTGACTCTTGTTCTGAGGATAAGCATAGCACCCAAACTGCAAAGATGAGAGATGGGTCATCAAATGAACTGGGAAAAAAACTGACTAAAATTTTGTACCAAGGGTTAAGGTTCACAAATGTAGAAATAGTGCATTTGGATAGATTTAGGCAGATCTGTATGCATGTTGTGGTTCAAGAACAAATAAATGGGAAAAAAATTCCCATGTCCTAGCCAGGCCTCTTATAAAGATTGTAAGGTTGTACTGGTCCCATGAATTGAATGCATAAACTGAGTTCTCTCACTTCATTGTGATGGCAATTGTTTAATTTACTTGCTCATCGCTTGTTTGTTTTCATATATGCTCTATTTGTTTCATTACCTATTATCATGCTTTATCTTAAAAAAACCATTAGTCTGCTATTCTAGTGTTTATTTTTTCTTTATAGCCAATCAATTTTAGTTTCCTCGGCACATCTCACTCTCACTGATTGTAATTTCTACTGGTTTCTCAGTGAAACAGGAATAACCTACAGGGAATGGGCACCAGGAGCTAAGGTCCGTGCTGTTTCGATTCTGTCATGTGGTCCTTAGTTTGTATAGTAAATCTCAGAGAAGGCAGTTATCTCAGGACTGCCTATTCTCAAATCTGATCTATTTAGTCATGGCACCTGTATTACTGAACAATTGGATGTATATTCAGGCACGAACAAAGGGCATATGCTGTTAATAGCATAAGCCTCTATAAATTTACATGAGAGGCTGCTTTTTTGTTCAGCATTTTAGTCAGAGAAAATGTCCCTCCGAACTGATTCAAGCTAACAAATTGACTGGCTATGAGATAATTGTTTTTTGTTCCTGACAAATATGTTCGTACATTGACTAGTTACTATTTATTTCAGTGGGCAGCATTGATTGGAGATTTTAACAATTGGAATCCCAATGCAGATGTCATGACCCAGGTATGTTATCTATGCTTTTGCTTTATGTAGCATTGGATCCAATGATGGATATTTTCTGCATAATTCCAATGGTATTATTCATGCTTGTTGGAATTGTCTGTTATCTTTTCAAATGATTGGTAAAGTGCATTGAAGCTTTGTCTCCCTTTCTTCTCCTGTACACTTCACAGCAACAGTCTTCTACTATCTGCTCATTTTTTTCAGATTCTGTTTACATAAACACATACATTACTCATTTTATTGATGGAGAAAAAAGGAAATCTTTATATTGGATTGCTCTACTATGGATTCTTTCTGTCTATTCCAACTCCTGCCTTTCTCATTTTCCTTTTCTGATCATCCTTTCTTCTGCAATAGAAAAGAAAAGAAAAATGTAAATATTGCTTTGATATGTCTTTGTTTGGAAATGGAAACTGGGAAAACTAATCATTTTACAGTTGTTTGAATCTGTAGTAGAATCTGAAAGCTTCAAGGATATGTCCAAATAATACATACTAGTACTAGTATGTTTAATTAACATATTGTTGAGAGTCTGGGTCGAAAGAGAAGCCAGTAAGAATATGCCATAATGATGGGTGTTTGCAGGATGTAATATCTTCATAGTTGTGTTTAAACTCCTTTTTTTTTCCTTGTTAGATCTATTGTACTATTTAAATTCCAAGCAACTGATTTATTATTTTACAGAATGAATTTGGTGTCTGGGAAGTGTTCCTTCCAAACAATGCAGATGGTTCACCACCAATTCCCCATGGTTCTCGAGTAAAGGTAACACATCTCAAGATCGAATACTAAAATCTTACCGTGTAAATTAGAGTTTATGCATTAAACTTGATGCTCCTTGCTCATGAATTTTTTTCTGTGCTTGTCACTTTTGGCAAGCAAGAGAAATAAGTTTGCGACTTTCATTTGAAGTCTAAAAATGTGCATTTCCATACAAAGTGAGAGCTTCTAGGATTTTTTTGTCTCTTCTGCTTGTTTTCTTGAACTTTAAAAGAATACCAGGAGCCTCTTGCTCAGCACCTGGTGAATATCATGTGAAATCAAGCCACTTTTACACAACAAGAAAAGGATCTTTTGGCAGTGTAATTTTGTCTTCTTAACTTTGCTATTCAGTATTCATAACACAAGAAAAACAAACTGAATGTATGATATCGGCTTCAGCTTCATATTAGTTTCTTGCATTTAATTTAAGCTAGATCTTTTCATTTCCAGTCAGCTGCAAAAGGAGATGATTATAAGTATTATTCAAGGCCCTGAGCTTGTTTAGTTTTAAAAACTCTGCTCCGCTATTTAAATACATCAAAGATGGTGAATCTGTTTTTGATTGCGTGTTTGTAGATACGCATGGATACTCCTTCTGGCATTAAAGATTCTATTCCTGCTTGGATTAAGTTCTCAGTACAGGCTCCAGGAGAAATCCCATACAATGGCATTTATTATGATCCACCGGAGGAGGTACACTTCTTGCTTGGGTTTCTCATGGTTGCTGAATATATTGTGATGATTTGGACCTATATTTTGCATACACTATCATGAACTTAGGTTAAGGCAACAGAAAATGTCAATCTAAAAATAATGTTAGCAATAATTTAAGCAAGCCTTTGAGAGTTCAGGAAAAGGAATTGTCAGTGTTGATCCTAATCCTGAGCTATAGATTTTTAGGCAAGTGACCCCTCAAGCGACTAACTATGCACTTTGTTTGGGAGACTGAGAATTTGGAACATCAAGGAATAACTCCCTAAGTTTTCAAAATGTTGCACCAAATAATGTCCTCACTTTCTAATTTTACTGTATATTACTATTGAAAAACAAACAGGTTTCAAAGTTTAAAATTGTTAGTTAGAGCCATACAAGTCAAACATTATTAGTATTTTCAGACTGCCTCAAGGGTAAGAAAGCATTCCAAAGGTCTTGAGATTTAGGGGAGTTTTTCAGCATAAAGGATGAGGAGTGCAAGGAAGATTGGCTATGCTTGGATGGATAGTTTGAGGAGGGTACGAGGGGAGGAGGGTTTGTGGACGGCAGTATGGTTTTTTACATGGTTGTGAGGCGAAGATTGATAGAGAAAGGGAGGGACAGAAAATACTTGCTGAAATACAAGGCTGGACTGTGTCTTGGTCTAGTATTAGAATCATAATTACCATATAGTCAGGTGGTTGAATCCTGGGAAACTCAATTATTAAAATTAATAGTTCCATATACACATGATCCATCCAGTTTCAAAGACCAGATGGGCTTTCCGCATCTGTTTGGGTGGCTGGGGAATCTCCTTTCTGAGATTAAAAAGGAATCAGTATGTGTGTATCATGCTAAGACTACAAGGGCTAGTGAGGTTGTTTCAAAACAACTTATTGATCAATGCCAATTTTTCAACGGTCAATTTAGAAGGCGTTTGGCAACGCGTTAGCGTTTGCGTTTTTTTAAAAACGCATGAATGGCCGTTTGGTTACAAATGTTATCCTAATTAAAACACATGGGTCCCGCCATTTATATGCGGCAGGACCACGATTCTTTAGAAGCAGTATTTTAGTGCTTTTGCACGAGAGTTTCAACCTGTGATGGGCACACTGTTCAGTGAATTGCACTGTTCACGTGAACAGTGCAGTTTCACTTGCACTGTTCACGTGCACAGTGCAGTTTCACTTGCACTGT
>Ga0307511_10007001_pt1 | contig 11356 bp, 16 predicted proteins | sample 13_EM_MG_FD_200266 | JGI IMG/M metagenome (GOLD analysis project Ga0307511, IMG submission 200266) | Populus trichocarpa ectomycorrhiza microbial communities from riparian zone in the Pacific Northwest, United States - 13_EM | ecosystem: Host-associated > Plants > Roots > Unclassified | place...
TGTTAAATGTTTTCCCAGAAAAAAAAAACTTATCAAAGAAAAAATCTCAATTATTGATCTCTTTGTTTCCACTAGAAAAATAAGTAAACACCCTACAATTTGTTGAAGGCCAAAACAGAGACGGGGACAAAATCTAGTATAACTTGCCTTGAAGTCTTTTGCATGTGGCTTAAATTCATTTGCTCTTCTTTACAGCTAATATGGCTTTGAAGATTGAAGAGATTGGGTTTTTTTTATCTTCATGTTGCATATGGTTTGAGTTTTGAGTCTTTTGACAATAGAAAGCTAAAACGATGACGTTTTACGTATATATATAAATAAAAAAACAGTCGGGTCTCATGTGGGTTTACCAGGTCTTACAGGTCACGAGTTGACCCTATGGGACGACCGGATTTCTCCTGACCAAATCCCTGGCTGGTTTTTTCTTAAACCCGGCCCGGTTCCAGCCCCGGGTCAGCCGGGTCTCGGGTCGATCCGCCGGGCCGGTCCGGGTTTTAAAACTATGTGGGTGAGAGAGCAAGAGTGGAGCAAACAAATATAGTTTTATAACTTGTAAGGTCCGGTGCCTCGTAGAGAATGCAAAATTTGTCTCACAAAAAGTCTTTCCGTTCACAGATGCAGAAAGACTGAAAACATTACACGCTAATATAATTGCACCAAATCAAAACATAGGCTAGGCTTCTTACGCTACAGAACCAGTGTTATGTCCGCTAAGAATACCATCACCAGCTCTTAACCTTTTCTTCCTCAGCCTCTCTGATATGGCAAATGCCAGCTCCAGCGACTGAGACGCATTCAGTCTAGGATCACAATGTGTGTGATAGCGGGAATTCAAGTCATCAAAAGTGATGGTCTTTGACCCCCCAACACACTCCGTTACATTCTGCCCAGTCATTTCTAAGTGGACTCCTCCAGGATAGCTACCTTCTTGGTCATGGACATCAAAGAATGCCCTCAACTCAGCCTGAGACGAGTAAATATACCTCCCGTTAAAACACCATCATGAGCACACAGTTCATTTTGAAGTTACGAAGTATGGAGTTTCGTGAGTTTATTTCTTACCCTGATTGAATCAAATGGCCTTGTCTTGAGACCACATGGAGCTTTAATCGTATTACCATGCATGGGATCACTGACCCATGTGACTATAAGCCCAGCGTGGCGCACAGCTCTTATCAGATGGGGGAGTTTAATCCGCATGTTGTCTGCTCCCATTCTGGTAATTATTGTCAGTCTTCCAGGTCTGTTGTGCGGGTTAAGAATTTCACACAATTTCACAAGCTCCTTTGGATCCATCTTATCACTCACCTGCGTGACAAGTCCAGGCATCAAGAAACCACAAAGGGGGGCACCAAGAAAAGGAAGTTGCAGTGAGATTAAAATAAAAACTAAAAGAAGAGAAAGTTATTACTTGAATTCAAGCTAAGTGAAAGACATAAGAGCAAACTCTATCAATTCAAGTGCCCTGATCCATAAACCTTTAATCCAGAGATGTTGTTTTTGCAGTAAAGTGGTTGCAGAGGAATCAAAAACAGGCCTCAGTACTCATAATTAAAACCAGAGACTACTCATAAACAAAGCTGGATTAAAAAGTGAAGCCTAGGATTAAGTGTCCTCACTTCTTCAAGTCACGTTTGAATTCCAAATAGGGTTAAGATATAGACAAGCGAATTTTCACATTTTTAAGTAAAAGTAATCCTATGTTTTGAGGTAAAATTCAAGTCTTCTCAGCAATCAAAATAATCATTCTCATCAAAGAATAATTGCGGGTGCGGGTGCTACAGTTGCCACAAGCCTGATAAACCCCTCGCACAAAAATCATGTTTGTTTGACCATTTACAACCAAAGAACATCATAATTACAAAATGTATGGGAGTGGGAGGTTGCATCTCAAATAGTACGAGATTGTAATAGCCATTACCTTGATGCCAAGAGGATTGGATACACCACGTAGGAATTCAACATGTGCTCCATCCAACTGCCGGGTCCTCTCACCTACCCAGAGCATGTGAGCAGAACAGTCATAATAGAGGCCAGTTGTTGAGTCCTCCCTGGTTAGAGCCTGCTCATATGGTAAATGAAGACACTCATGAGATGTCCAAAACTCTGTTGTGTTCATTACAGGATGATCTATAGTGAGGCCAGCAGCAGCCATGAAGCCAAGAGCTTCATCAACTCTCCGTGCAAGTTCCATGAATCTGTTACAAGCACATTTATTAAATTACAATTAAGTACTCCAAATGTTAATGAGTTTATGGCCAATCTTACTCTTGGAGATTTGGTTGGCTAACAGAATGTGACTACAGTTGATAACCAATCAAGTTTACAAATCTCATTAACAGAAAATGCTTCTAAAATTGGATTCTACCGAGCTGCTGGGAGTTCTTAATTTTGGCCATTATTGTGGATAGTCACAAAATTATATATGTTGAAAAATGAACGAGGCATCACCAACATCATGCGAGACCTAGTTCTTGTGACCCTATACCATTGTTAAAAACATATTCCTTAAGTTGTAGACTAGCTATGAGGGTAAAGAAAAATCTAACCAACAGATAATAACTTATAAACCCAGGAAATAACTCAGGAGTACCTGTCTCCTTGCTCACTATGTTCTACAAAGTCAAGATTCCATTGTGACACTCTTTGCATAGCAGCATATCCACCAGTGGCAAAAGCTCTAAGGAGATTTAAGGTGCCAACAGATTGGAGGTATGCTCTGATCAACCTTTGAGGATCAGGTGTCCTAGATTTCTTATCAAAAGCATCGGCGTTAATATTATCTCCTCGATAACTCGGTAGCTTCACGCCATCTTTTTCCTCAAAGGGGTCAGATCTAGGTTTTGCAAATTGGCCTGCCATCCTACCAACCTGTCATGAAGTCAACAAAAAAATGCCCCAAATACGTTAGTACCACAAATGCTCCATCTTCACCAAGCCAAGCAGATTTTCCCTATGACCATCAACAAACAAACTAAAAATAAAGAGTAACAACTAGCAAGAGGTCAGAAACAAAGCAGCAAAACCTAAGCACCCATTTGATCAAAAAAGAATTCCAAAAATTAAAAAACAAAAAACTTTTAAGACAAGGGACCTTGATGATGGGCATTTGAGCACCAAAGGTGAGAACAACACCCATCTGGAGCAAAACTCGAAAAGTATCTCGAATATTATTGGCATTGAACTCTTTAAAACTCTCAGCACAATCTCCACCTTGCAATAAAAAGGCACCTCCCACAGCAGCACTCGCAATTCTCTCCTCAAGCTTCCTAGCCTCGCCCGCGAACACAATTGGCGGGAAATTGGTAAGGGTCTGGAGCACCGAGTGCAGTTCAACCGGGTCCGGGTAATCAGGAAGCTGGCGTGCTGGTTTAGATTTCCAGCTGTCTAAGGCCCAGTTGGAAGAGATTGTGGGCTTTGATGTTGGAGTTGAGCGCAGGGAGGCAAAAACAGAAGTGGTTTTGGGTTTGAGGTTAGGGTTTCTGGTTGTTGAGGTGAAGTTTTGGGGTTTGAGAGGGGAGATGGAGGGTCTTGCAGTGCTGAGAGTGGTTGAGAGTGCCATTTTCCTTCTTCTTTTTTTCTTCTTTTTTTATTGTTTGATGATGGGGGACGAGAAGTGAAGGAAAGAGATCGGCTGTGCCGTGGCTGATATATAGAAGAAAGGGGCAAATCCGTAATAATAATGTTTAAGAGTCAATGTTTTGCCACGTCAGTTTGTTTGTTTGGTTGTAAGATATTTTTGTTATTTAATAAATCAGATATATGCGTAATCATTCCCTGTTAATAATGGTTAGGTGGGGGTGTGTGCCTGCCTAATCCCTTTTTATTTTTTTATTATTATTATATTTTAAATAAATGTATTATCAGCTTACACGTACTTCTTCGACTAATCTTTTATTTTATTTAAGTATACAGATGGATGGTGCTTTGGAAAGATCATGGTGTGTTTAGTTTAAATTTTGTGGTTGGGTATAATCTAATTATACATCAAATTTAATTATAAAAGTTAATATTTCTTGTTTTTTATGGTTTTTTAGTGGGTTTCACATCCAAACCTCAACCTTTACCTCTAAAACAAATACTCTCAGTCGATATATTGAGCCGGATTATTTTTTTGAAAACAAATGCAGCAAATACAAAAAAAAATAACAATTAAATGATGAAGTTTGAATTAAAAATAACCAATTTAAAAAATTATAAAAAAAACTAGAGGTAATCACGGTTAATTTGTAAAATTTATGGTTAAAGTAATGTAATTAAACACTAATGCATGCATGAGATATTTTTTAAAATAAAACAACAATCTTTTTTAAAAAATAAAAATAAAAATTAAAAAAAATCAAATAAAAAAAAATAGGCTGGCACGTTGGCCTATCTATGCTCTTGAACCATAAAAGGTTTGGCTTGTGCGTTAAGCCCATGAAAAAGGCTTGGCCTGCGAGCCAAGACTTTATTTATGCTAACAACATAGCTGGATAATATGTCATCCTCTTTTTATTTAAAAAAAAACAGCAAATGACGTCTCATTTGCTAGTCTAATTTTTCGACAATTTAGATCACCAAAAAAATAAGGCTGTAGGTATTTTTTTGCTAAAAAAAATTGATTTTCAACCTACTTTTGACTTAAACACACTTGGAAAACATCTTAGACACCTTGATAAATTCATCAATGGCCTTAAAAAAAATACAAAAACCCGAAACTAGAAATCTTTCTGAGTTTAAATATGTTTTTAGACAATTTTAAAATTAAAAAACATTTAAGTGGAACTTTTCTCATCAAATAAAACTCCTTGACACCAAGATCAACCATTTTGTTAATTAGAATTGATGTCAACACTGATTTTTTCTATTTATTGCTGGAATTTGGTGAATTTCTCTCAAACTATTAATTTAAAAATAAAAAAAATAAAAATATGTATAAAAATGAACTTTGGATCGAAATTTTGGAAATAGAATGGATTGAGAATTTAGAGTTTAGAAAGAATGAGGTCCCAATAAACATTTTTAAAGTTTGAAAAGGCCATCAATTTTTTTTATTTTTTTACTTTAATCTCCTATCTTTTAATAAGTTATTTTCTTAGAAATTAACTTAAACTGACCTTCAATTTAGTCCTATAAGGAAAAAAAAAAAAAAAGCTTTGGGACGGAAAAAAAAAAGCACTCATAACAGTGAGTCTAAGTAAAATGTTTCTATTGTGCCATCTCCATCCTCACACCTTTTAGAGTTTCTATTAATCTAAGCGGGTAACCAAAATAACTAAATAATCCAAATTAATTATAAAAAAATCAATATCTAATTTAATTATAAAAATCAATTTAAGAAATGAAATTGAATTTTTATAAAAAAAAAATTCTATTCAATTTAATTTTGATTTCAGATTTTAGAAATTGAGAAGCTAAACCAATTTTTATTTTTTAAAAAAAAAAGTCAGAAAAGCTATAAAAAAATATTAAGTTCATTACATCAAAACCTGCCAAGACATTCAGAACAGTTCGGTTCTTTTTTTTTTTTAAAAAAAAAAAAAAGACCCTCACCAAATCGTTCTATTTCGATCTAGTTCAATTTTTCTTTTTTTTAAAAATTCAATTTAGTTGTATTTTCATGCATTTGCATGTTTGGTGTGAATTGAAACTCCTGTCCATGTTTAGAATTTAACATTAAAAAAAAAAAAAAAAAAAACATTTTCGCTCTATCCCGCCCGGTCCGTCGACGTAGTGCCTTCCTGTGCTCTCAAAAACCAAAATCGGAGAAGCCATTCCAAGGGCTAGGATACAAAAGTCTTCCAGTAATCTTACTCCCCCTCGCATACACAGGTAGATAGGTAATGGAAGTAACAGAATGTTACATGTTAAATTGAAAAAAAAAAATAGTGATGAATTGATAAGCAAATACAGCATGGGAAAGCTATGGCTATGCCAGCCCTAATATCCCGTTATTCACTCAGGTCAGGATCATTTCTCCAAGGAATACATTTAGGTACATTTTCTGTAATGTGCCAATCAAGTAATGTGAAACCAGATTATAACAAGGTCGGGTACTTTGCGTAAAGGAAGTCTCTGAGAGTCCTGGCAGCCTTCTGGCCACCCATTAGTTCAGCTAGCTTCTCTACAGGAAGAAGTGTGAGTTCTGCTAAGCTCTTACATCCATCCATTATAGCCCTGTAGTTTGAATCTGTGACCCCCGGGAGCCGTCTCAGAAACTCCACAGCAGATGTATTGTAGTTCTCCGCTCTGTAATGGATAAAGGGTATAAATCATAATAAAAAAACCTCGGGAAGAAACAGCACAATGACAAGAACCGTTTTGTCCTAGTTATGTTTGCATGCATACCAAGTCAAGTAAAAAAAAATGTAGATCCAACACCCCAAAAGAAAATTCATGTGCAGAATTCAACAATCAAGTCCCTTCTCAATTACAGCATTGCAATTAGTACGTCCCCGGACTACACCAGATTTATCCACCCCACCTAAGATTTACTTTTTTAACTCCCATTTCCCACACAAAGCATCATAGATCATAATGCAATGTTAAGAGCTTATAAATCAAGGTTGCAAAAAAAGGCAGTATGCATCTTACCTAACATCATTTTCCACAATACCATCCTCCGACGGGACACCAACTCTAACTGCCTTCATCTCATCAGGTTCATCCTGATTTGCCTTCAGCGAAGCAAATATTTCAGCTGTAGCATGTAAACTGCGTGACCAGATGATTCGCAGGCGGGGAAAATGTAGAGCAAGCAATGACAGCTTGGATATAATACTATTTGGTGTGACATCATCACCAATATCACTTGCAGACTGCAAAATTATATCCAATTAATCAAACTGGCACAGCATTATGCCTGATTAAGAACCACCTCTTTCATCTGATGAAGTTAGTTTACCTGAAATGAAAAGCTTTTATCTTGTGAAAACTCAATCAGAAGGACAGGTAATCGATAATAGCGCACCATTGTTTCCACTTGGTTGTAAAGCCGGCCTGATGTAAAGCTCATATAAAGATCTTGGATACTCTTCCTCTCTACACATATTGACGGTGAGAGAATATAATCCCCAACTTCCAATGTAACTGGTATTATGCTCATTCCTTTCTGGTGGAGAACATTTGGGAGGCTACTCATGAACTCCCTCATGTCTACAATGACCTGAAAATGAAGCAATTCCTCAATATTATACTTCATAGAAATTGAGAAGAGAAAAACAGTTCATCCTGAATGCTCAAAACGCTATCACATACCTGCATTTCTTTCTCAATTTCCTTTCTCCCACCAGCCCTTCTGGTTGAGTTTTGGTAACTTGAACCTAGTGGCTCTATGGAAACATTCAATCCTAAGCAATGTCCATTCTGATCCAAAACCAAGTAAAATCCACATGAGCAAAATTAGAAATTAATATTGATCAGATATCAGAAAGTAATGTGGATCCCTAAGGTTTTTTTTTTCAAAGAGATGAATGGATTTGTTGATTGCAAATGTTTAAATACAATTTATAATGACCGTACCTGATCAACTGGAATCATCATCAGCGATTTCTGCCTGATCAAAGATTCAAATGCTCCATTCTCCCTGCGAATACTAGCCTCAAACTTTTGGACCTCAGTAGAATCCTCATAGAAAATAAAATACACCTTCAACTTTTTTGAGGGATTTTCAGCTTTGTAGACTTCAATTTCCCGGACAAACATCATGTCTGGATGATAAACAATAACTACAGAAGGCTTTAAGATGTCAAGTATAGGCTGATCACTTTCCAGAGCATGAAAGTGCACCGGTGGTATTGGCTTGGCATTTCGAGATCCTGTAAGGCCTAGCTCTTCAGCATGTCTCTGAAGAGCCCCTTTGTTGACAGATGCCCGCTGCAAATTCGCTTCATAATAACCATCTATGGCAGCTTGATCATTTTCAACTGTCTGGCTTTTGTTTTTTGAACCAGATATTTCTGGCAAATCTTTTATCACCGTATCAATATTGCTGTCATTGTCTTTGCTTCCAGAATCCTGACCAGTTGCTTGGCCTCTTTTCTTGTGTTCTTTTCCCTTTTCTTTTGCACCTTTCTTGCTGCTGTCAGCAAGAGGCTGCAGTTCATCTTCAACAACCAGTCCCCTTTTATACTGATTTCTTATTTTTGATGCTGCAGCCAACAAAACATCATGTTCCTGCTTGTTTGTGCTGCTAGCTTCCGCACTTTGCACAGTCGTTACAGGAACAACTCCGTCAAGAATTCCAAATCCTTTGGGCTCCTTTGGCTTTAGTTTTGCTTTCTTTTTCTCAGGTGCTGGCAAGCCACCTAGCTCAACTTTGCTCAACAAGTACTTCTTCCATTCTTCTTGCAACACCTTCATAAGAAAAATATACTATCAACTGGTCACATTTAGCACATACTCATCCGGACAACACCAAGGAGAAAACATCGCTAAATGCATTTTTCACCAAATTGAAATAGATAATTGCCTACAGCTTTCAAAGAGACATTGAGCTTTGCTAAGGGAAGATAACCCTTCACTTTACATCCTATCCTTGGGACCACAGATGAAAACTACATATAACTCAATCGGGAAAAAAAAAGATTGAACTTCTAAACTGGAAAGGAACTATGCAGTGAAGAGCTACAAGCAGGCAAGAGCTTCACTAGGGACAAAACAGGTAGCGCTCACATGGGGCACAAGCCCTTGCAACAGATTGGAACAAAGTGCATGCACATGCTCTGGCCTCTACTCTGTGAAGCACTTCAACATATGATCAAAATAAAAGATAGAATAAAAAAACGAAACTCAAAAAAATATCAAACAACCTTTCGAGGGCTGTGCATGATGCAATCTTCAAGCTGCATGCATGAGCATTCATCTTTGCATGCCACCAGAACAATGCCATTATCAACACCTTCACTTTCAACCTGATCTTCTTCTCCACTTTCAACCCTTTGTCTTTCTTCCCCTATCTCTTCAAGTATCTCCTGTAGTAAAAGTGTCACATCTAAACTTAAGACTGGTAAATCCAAAATTAACGAATATGCTCAAAACAACAACAGGCACTGGTAGAGCCAGAGAAAATTATGACAGAAGTTCAAAATCAAAGCCGAATCAGAGACAAATTTTCTTACAAGATGCATCAATTGCTTAGATGTGAAAAGTTACAACCAAATTTTCAATAAATTTATTCAATTGTGCTTAAAATACAGCCATAAGACAGCATAGAAAATGGAACTCACTCACTCACACGTAACACCTTCCATTTTGGTGCCTCCTCCAGAACTTCCTCCAACACAACCCCACTACTTGTAGTTGAGGACGAAGTACCATCAGCTGCTAGGAAAATTTCAGAATGAGAAGTTATCAAAACTAATGCCGTAGAAGTGCTTGGTTAAAAGAAAGAAGAAAACAATAATGAAACTTCACCTTCTCCCTCGTTACTGTCATCACCCTTTAATTTTCTCTTTTTTCCTACTTTGTTCTTACTCTGCTCATTTAATTTCACATCACTTGATCTTGTCAAACGGAATACACGCTTCTTTGCATAATCAAATATCTTATAGCTGGGTTCTGCAAATATCCAAACAGACTGAAAACTCTGTGACACCCTAAGCGTATCCAAGTACTTCAAATAACTTACTGCATCATACCTACACAATAACTCATCAAAATCAGTCCAAAATTTTATGAGCCCAAATTACATTACTAGAACCTACAAGAACAAAAAAGAATTTACCCAGCATTTCATTGAAAATTCTCAAACAGAACATGCCCAAAAAGACTAACCCGGACATCAGTTCAAAATTTGAGAACTTTAACCTGTGTATAAAACTAGTCTAAATACTCCATTAACCAATCGAATCTCATTCACCTAACCAAACTTCCATATCAAACTAAACCCTAAAACCAAAAATCAACCAACGCTTTTAAATAAATAAATATATAAATTTTACACAACAATGAAATAATACATTATGGTACAACACAAAAAAGAATACCTAACAAGGTAATCCAGCAACTTCCTCAATGTCTTCAAATCCGAAACGAGCTGTTTAGTTTTCTTCCCCAAGGTATGCCAAATAGGATCCAACTGTCTCCTCACGATCTCATCAAAAGACTTGAACAGCCCATTCTCAACAGTCAAATCTTCCACGTCAACCTTATTACTCTTTCTCACTTCTTTCAAACAAGCATCCATAACTTCCAAAATCGCCTTCTGTATCCCCACCATGTACTTACTCATCGGAACCCTCACATCCACAACCTCCGGCGGATCCTTCTCCAATTCCTGCGACACATAAACCTGAAACCTCGGCCAAAGATGCAATCTTCTTATGAACAAACACTTCATTAACCTCTCCGTCTTACAAAAACCAGACACCATCGCCTGTGGCCTATCACTAAATGCGCGGATATAAAACACATTACTATTATTCTGATTTCTATTCTGAGTAGAGGATTTTAAAATTCTAACTATGAATGCTTCGGTGGAGGTTTCTGAGATGGAGTGAGCGTTGAGGATGATTAACCCGGCGAGAGAGGAGGTTGGGATTTTATTGGAGAGGAGGTCGACGATGAGGATACGGGGAGTGATGAAGCATATTTGGCCGGAGGAGTAGAGGGAGAGGCGGTGGTGAGAGGGGAGATCGGCGGTGATTTCGATGGGGTTTGGGTTTGTGTTGTGGTGGTGGAGAATTAGGGATTTAAGGGTGGGAGGAGGGGAGAAGATTAAAAGCGTGCCTTGAGAAGGGGAGTGGAGGGAGAGGAGGGAGGAGACGAGTTTTGGGAGGGATAGACCAGATGAAAGGATTACGAGCCCGCCGGCGGGGTCTTCTAAGAGGTCTGTTATTATGTGTTCGTGGAATTGGACCATCTTGTAGCTGGTGGCGTGAAGGAGGAGGAGTAGCGGAGTACGGAGGAAACGGATTTTATACGCGGTGGATTGGAATTGGAGGGTAGTTTGAAGTGTTTTCCTTCAAAACGGCCGCGTTTTAAGTCTCTAACGTTTTTATCTTTTTTAAAATTATAGAAAGTTGACTTTTTTTTCATGGAAAATTCATTGATAAGAGGCGTATATATTACATTACAACTATTTTTTTAAAAAAAATTCATGTTATAGTTTCATTGTGGATTTCAATTTGTGATTTTATTTTTCATTTTGATCATTTTTTTATTTCAATTTTATATTTTCATGTGTTGGTTTTGGTGTTTTGTGAGTTAATAATTTCTTAGAAATAATGATTTTGATAAGATTTCAAAACTTAAATTGAAGATCATTTAATTAAATATGATTTTAACTTGTAATATAAAGACACCTTTAAAAAAATATGAATTAAACTAAATTAAAAAAAAAACTCAACATGGCATATCTCAAATTCGTATAGAA
>Ga0307511_10007003_pt1 | contig 11352 bp, 7 predicted proteins | sample 13_EM_MG_FD_200266 | JGI IMG/M metagenome (GOLD analysis project Ga0307511, IMG submission 200266) | Populus trichocarpa ectomycorrhiza microbial communities from riparian zone in the Pacific Northwest, United States - 13_EM | ecosystem: Host-associated > Plants > Roots > Unclassified | place...
AATTAACTATAATAATAGTTAAGATAACATTTAATTTCTCTCATGTAACTACCCTTTGGTGGTTTGAGAAATTTTATATTGGAATTGTCAATAACATCTAAAAAAATACACATATCATATGCACTACCTTTTCTTCCTGCTCAAACAAATATGAATCGCATATCAAAGACACATGCAACCATTATGTTATGTGTCAGTACACTTTTTCTATCAATAAATAAAATTTGATTTTCTTGAGATATATAAGCATGAACACGTGTGCCATCAATCGCACCAACACAATTCTACTTGAAAAATAATAAAAATCAAATTGTAAATAATTACCAACATTTTGAAAACAATTTATATTAGGCATTAATGATTAAGAATGACATTTGTGTTACATTGAAACAAGGTGTATATCTTGGATTTATCATAATTTCTTGTGAAGTTTTTCTAAATTTAAGATCTTCTGGTTTTATAACATCTACTATGAACAAAATATCATCTTTAAAACTTTATTAGAATATCTACAAATAGTTTTACCCAAATTTTGAGATCTTTCCTGAACTTTCTTATTTGAAGCACTTAATGTTATTATATAGAAGAATATGGCCACCTTTTCAATAACATTTATCATTCTTAAAGGTTTTAACCCATATTGTGTTTCTAAATCATAGCACATGCTCATCAATGTTATTGTATTCATCCTAAACATGTGGACATATCGTTTCCAATGTCTTTTTAAAAGTTTAGTCAACCATATCATGTATGTGTTGTATGAAACCATACATGATCTCTTATACATATAATTAACATAATACATATTTATAGCTCCAGTTGTGCATTAAAGTAGGTTTTTAGGATTAAATTGTCACCTCAAAAATAATTTACCATCCTCATCATTATCATTGTCGTTGTTGTCGTCATCTCCATCATCACCAACATCGTCTAAGCCACCATTATCATCACCACTACTGTAACTAATGTGATTAACAACACAATTCATTAAATCTTTATAATCATCATTAAAACCTTCTTCGAATATAACATCAAACCATACGACTTACATATCTTCAAAAATAAATGAATAAACAAGAAAGTAATGTATTACCATATTCTGAATAAAATACCATAACAATAACCACACATATATGAAAAAGTATTAAACTATTAGTTACAAGAAAAGTCTAACTTGTGTTTTTTGATATAAGCTTTTAAGTATAAATATTTCTATTATTTGCAGTAGTTTATCAAGACTTTATAATTTTGAATGTCATATTGAAATTGTCCTTGCCTTATATAAGATAGATAAAAAGATAAATATTAAGACTTGGATAATAAAATGTTATGTGTAAAGTTCAGTTAATAATTGTGTACAAATAAAGAAATTATTGTTTCTCACCATATTGTGTCCCTTAGCCAAGTACATATCTGCTGTTGAAATAATTCCATCTGATCAAGAACCATTGATTTATAAATATCACTTTCTTTCTTTTTAGTTTTTAAAGTTCCCACTTCTCTTTGTACAAAGATTGTGAACCATTTATAGCTGTTATTTTTGTTGTTTCCATTTTCAGCATGGCTTCTCTTCAACTATTTTTCAAGTAGATCCCTTTGTGTTTATCATTGTCATTCTCTCCATATGAATTCATGATACATATATCCTTTCACTTTTTGGTACACATGGGATAACTAGTGTAATCATATCAATTTCTATATCTCTTTTTGTTATGCAGCTCTTGTCATATTCATACACTAACACATACTTTTATAGCAGTTATGAATATTTTTGTGGAAGTACATATGTATTCACAATTTAAGTAATGAATGTTAGGTTTATTTACAAACTAATATGGAGGGATAAGAACAATAACTCATAAACCCATCATTAGAAGCATAAAATCAATCTTCCTACTTATATTTGCTTTAAAAATATGTTAAGGGAAATCACATGCACTTTATTTTTTCATGAATTTACATGCATTATTGGTTGAATCAAAACTCAAAAGCATTATAGAATAAAAAAGTTGTTCTAAGCTAAAGTTATTTTTTAGGAATACCACATTCATTTTCATCATCAGCTAATATGATAAATACCCAAAGCCTAAGTGAGCTAGCACCTATTAAAAATGGTAACTTGTAGTACTTATAATATATTGTGCTAATATGCACGAGCAAATTTCCTTAACACTCTATAAGATCTAAAGGTAGAAACCAACATAATCTTTTAAAAAACTAGCAACACTTATTCACACAAATTTCCTAACAAATAAAAATTTCCTCACATAAATATTATAAGAAGTCACATAGAAGACATAAAATTCATAATAAACTAACAATTCATGCCTTGCATAGATGAATTTAATGAGATTGAGATTAAATTTGGAAAACATGTTAAATATGCAACTAAACCAAATTATCCTTAATAATATATGGAAAACACACTAAGGTTCTAAAGGCAACTGCCAACATTAGACATAATATAAATGACCAATTATAGAAATCTAGAGAAACATAAAGAATAATTGATGTTGTACAATCATTCTCAACCATACTAATCTTTAAGTTGTTACCTCTTCCACCACAAACAATGGCAACCACATGAGAGACAAACAATATAGGCTACCACCTCCTCAACACAACCACCATATCAAGTTGTAAACACAAGTAAATGTCAGGAAAAAAACAAAACATATTAAATAAGATATCAAATTTATCCTTGCTATATTGTTTTTTACAAATGTAACATCATGAAAAAAAAAGACAAAACACACCTCTCTATCTAAGGTTTTTTACTTCGCTTAAACATTCTTTGTGGCCATTTAAGATTCTTATCAAGGTCTCCCATTGATGCCCACATCTTTCTCTTGCTTCTTAAATAAAAGTACTAGGTTATAAAAGAATAAAAGTCATCTTTGACAGTAATTCCTTCAATGGAATGAAGCTCTGCCATTACTTTGTTAATACTACATCTTTTATTATACCTACTAATAGAGGTGGAGTTAGTCTTGGCAGATACACCATTAACTAGTTAATCCCAACGTAAAAAAAAATTGAGCTTTAATTCCAAAACATTTTCTTTTTTTCCACCTCGAACTTCAGAATGTTCCTCTACCTCCCCCACTAATATATGTAGTATTGTTGCTTAACATATTGACTCCAGTAACCATGTTACAAATATCATCTCCAAAATTAGAAATGTCACCGTCCTCTGAATCACTACTTTCTTCCTCCAAATTAGGCTCATCACCATTATTGGCAATTTAAATGTCATCATCCCCACCATTGTCATTAAATAACACTTCTAAAAAAGAGCCTAACATATTGTCTAGTAGCCATTATGTTACTAAATATTTTGTCAAATTTAAAACACAAAGATCGTTTGATACCAACATATCTAAACTTTCTTATTTCTCTAATTTCTTACATAAAACAAATTGAATGTGATTAGTGAAACTTAATAAATTTATCAATTAGTAAAATAAAACAAATAAAAGTGAAAGGATAAGGTTTATGACAAATAACCTAGATTTTTACTTTTTCACCATTCATCACTGGAAGAAATAGTTTATAATTCATTACTCGAACCAAAACTAGTTTTAGAAATCAGTTTCTTTCATATCCTCCTTTTTTTTGCAGCTATATTATTTATTCTTTAGTTGTGCCTTAGTGAATGCATGACCAATCTATTCTTTTAAAATGGTCAACAAAAATTTTCAACCAACTTTATCAAAATGAGTATTTGGTCTCATTCTCTTATCGATAACTTCGATGCAAATATCATAGAAAGTATGCACCATTTCCTTAGTCCAAATAGTTTTATCTAGACTTTTAAAACCTTTCATTGCTTTGTTTGATAACCTATTTCAAAACAAACAATCAAGGACATGATGTTGAAAGAATAACTGAAGCATTAACTAAAAGAGTAAACATGTGCGACAATTTATAAATTATGAAATTGTCATGTTGAACTTAATAAAAACAATCAGAGAAAAAAAATATAAGAATAGAGAAAAAAACAATAACAACTACTGCTACTATAAAAGTATTTGTTCCAAAAGTTTCAATCACTAGCATACAATGAAACTACAATATAAAAAGTATGAGTTAATAAATAAAAATTACAAAACTATAGCCTCCTGTGAATAAAAATGTAAACCCCCGGTTAAATTTTTTTAGTACGATTAATTTGAAAGGTTGATTAAAATAGGACACTCGGTTAAACGAAAAACACCAAAAATAAATAATAATGACATTATGGTAATTTAAGGGATATTGGGTTAGTATAAATAGGCAGTCAATCATAGTAAGGAGAGAAGGGAGGAGGATTTTTCCATCTTTTGCTTAAAGAATCCCATTAAAACACTTGGAGAATGATAGATTAAAGTGTTAAAAGGAGGTTTTGAGTGATCTAACATAAAGTTTGAGTGAATTAAAAGGGTTTTAGAGTTTGGAAAAGTTCTTGGAGACTAAGAAGAAGAGATAAAAAAAAAAAACTTGAATTCCTTCTCTTAATTCCTTTAAATTTCTTGGGATTTAGAGGTAAGAGTTATTTTTATCATGATTGATTGTGGTTTTGTCATGGATTGACCATTGATTAGTGTAGTATATATTATTGGATTTAGGGTTTTGCACCTTGGATGGTTTAAAATTATGTTCTTAGTGTTTAATGGTGTTTATTTACATGAGAAATTAGTGGGTAAGGTATCAATTATAGAGGTTAGAAAAAATTGTATACCCTCGCCTTAAGCATAAAGTTCAACCATTATTAGTGTAGGGGGGATTGGAATTTTTGAATTAAATTTACTAGGAAATTATGTTAATTTATATTAATAAAAGTGTTTAACTATAAGTAAGGGATTAATTTTCTTGAAAATTTAAAGAAAACTCACGACCCTTGTTGGAGGGAGGATTCGACCAAATAGTCATTGGTAAAGGATGATGAAATTAGTTTTAATCTTGTATAAGAATGTGTTAAATTGGAGTGAATGAGCTTATCTATGATAAACTTAATTGATTCTTGTGAAAGGAAAACAAAAACATACCACGGGCAATGACATTGGCCAATTCGGCCAAACTTTTTTTAGGGAGGGGGAGATAGAGAAACTTTAGATGTGGTTTGGGGATGAAATTCTTATTTCCTATATGGAAGATGTAGAAAAAAAAAATTGGTAGAAGAAAAGGGTAATTGAGAAATTTAATAAGATAATGAGAAATTTGTGATAGGAAAGTGAGATTAAGTGGAAGTGAATAATGACATTAATGATTAAATGAAGAAAGAATTTTTTACTAAATGGAAAATTATGGATAACTAAAGAAAAATACTTATATAACTAGAATGAATGTATTGCGTTAAGTTAAGTATTGATAATGTGAGAACTTAGTCAAGGTTCCTAAGTTATTAAGAATGTTAGTAATATATTGGTCTTGTGTTAACAATGGATATCACTGCAGCTAGGCCCTAACATAGAACAAGAACAAGGATGCCATGATCAACAAGTAGGTATTCAACACCTTATTGACTCTATTTATGAGTAACTTGTATTGTTTTAAACCGCATCTCATTAAATGTGTAAATTATATGAAAATATAATGGGAGAAAGAAAAGGAAGATATATGGATATGACTAGCCATTCCGAGTAATAGGGGCTAATGATATCAATATGATTACATTGGTATTGACATTCACTTGAATTTGATTAGTTGTTTCAAAGTTGAAAAGTTAATGATATCAATGTGGTTACGTTGTTATCAACAATACTTTGAAAAGAGAAATGTTAAAGATGATTTGATTAGACACTTCGGGTATTGAAGCTAATGATACCAATGAAGTTACATTGGTGTCTACATAAACTAGAACTTGATTAGCCATCTCGGGTAATGAGGGCTTATGATGCCAATATAATTATATTGGCATTTACATTCACTTGACTTTGATTAGTCGTCCGAGGTAGTGGAAACTAATGATACCTAGATGAATGGTATCAACAAACTTCTGATTAGTCATTCATGTGGTGATGACTAAAGATATCGATATTGGAATTGATTATGAAATTCAACTTTGGTCTTGTTTTAATTAGTTTGGATATTATTTATTTATGTTTTAGTTTATTTTAGGGCATGTGATATTTAAGGGTTTATTTGGATTAGGTTTTATTTTATTATTTTAGTTATTTGGGGCTTTTAATGTGTTAAGGTCTATTTATCAAGTTTGAGTTCATTGAGTCAAATTAGGGTTAACTTTCTACAATATAAACCAATTGTTAACATTATTTCTTAGCTTATGAAATTTTCTCTACAGTTGTCCTATATTGTGTGATTTGTTTCTTTTTATGTGGTTGAGTGATTCTTATACTAAGTTCTTGATTGAACTTGCAAACTCTTCGAATGATGGATCAACTTTATTGTGATTTATACTTCTCATTCATGTCTCATTATGGGCATATGGTGGAGGTAATCAATTGCATATATTTTTTGTTCTCCAATGCAAGGTTTTTGTTGAGTCAAGTTGCAAACTTTTCTTCAAACCTCAAATTAGCAATCTAAGAGATAATTTTGTATCACTCTGACTATTAGTTTGTTGTAGGAATGATATGTTAAAGAAATAGCTCAGAAAACCTAAAATATAAAGTAAATTAATTAATCAAAAATACCCCAAGTTTCAATTTAGTATAATTATAACTATGAGTTAAGGATTTGTGAAGATAAAAGAAAAATAGATTACTTGCTTGGCAATACTTTCTCTGTTGTTCCTAAGTAATCTTTAGACTGTTCTTTTTACTGTGCCATAAAAAACAATATAAAGCTGTTTTTATTTCTGATATCATAAAGAATAAGAGTTAATAAAAAAAAAACACAAAACAACTAATATACATGTAAGTGTAAGAAAAACCCAAATATGTAATAAATTATTGTTGTTGATTTTAAAGAGATTGATGAACAAGTGACAAATCTTTGTTTTTTATTTTGAAAAGATAGAAAAAGAAGAGAAAAAAAAAAAGAAGAAGATGATTTCATTATTGAGAATTTGAGACAAGAAAAAAACATGATTCATTAAAGAACATCCAAGTCTATTATAATTACATTCAAAATCCAAGAACTCTCATTATGATTACATATAGATTGACTCCAAACCTAATTCGATATGAACGGGCCTACTCTAGCATTTCCCAACCTACCAAGCCAAGCATTTCCCTCCAAAATCCTTGAAGCTTTAAACAGAAAAGAAGCAAAAGCAAACAGAGCAAAGGAACTCAAAGATCAAGCAGAGAAATGAAGGAATGAAGATTCCATATACCATTTCACTTCAGTTACTTACAATCTCATTCAAAATCCATAAAAACCACTTTTCAACAACAGCAGCAGCAACCAACACTAACCTAACTACCTTGTTCAACAAATACTTCGACAGGACCGATGTCTACTCCTGGAACTCACTTATTGCCGAGTTGGCTCGCGGAGGTGACTCGTGCGAGTCTCTCCGTGCTTTCTCTTGGATGCGAAAGCTCGATATAAAACCAAACCGCTCAACTTTCCCTTGCGCAATCAAATCATGTTCGGCTTTGTTTGATCTTAACTCCGGAAAACAAGCCCACCAACAAGCTCTTGTTTTTGGGTTTGAATCGGACCTTTTTGTATCATCAGCTTTGATTGATATGTACTCAAAATGCGGGAAGTTAAGTAATGCAAGAGTACTGTTCGATGAAATTCCTCGGAGAAATATTGTTACTTGGACTTCTTTAATCACCGGGTATGTTCAAAATGATGATGCCCATGAAGCGTTAATGGTTTTTAAGGAGTTTTTGTTTGAAAAGAGTGAAGGAAATGGTGAAGAGGTTGGAACTTCTGTTGATTCTGTTGCTATGATTTCTGTTTTATCGGCTTGTTCTCGTGTTTCTAATAAAGCAGTCAGTGAGGGAGTTCATGGGGTTGCTATAAAGGTCGGGTTGGATAAAGTGATGGGAGTTGAGAATACTTTGTTGGATGCGTATGCAAAGTGTGGTGAAGTGAGTTTGTCTAGAAAGGTGTTCGATGACATGGCTGAGAAGGATGTTGTTTCTTGGAATTCTATGATTGCTGTGTATGCCCAAAATGGGTTATCGACGGATGCTTTTGAAGTTTTTCATGGGATGTTAAAGGCTGGTGGTGGTAAATACAATGAGGTGACTTTGTCCACTTTATTGCTAGCTTGTGCACATGAGGGCGCTCTGCTTGTGGGGATGTGTTTACATGATCAGGTACTTGGTTTTCTTTTCCTACTAGAATAGTTCGTTCCATGTATCAGGTCTTTGCTGTGAGACTAACGTTAGCCAACTTGGTGTATAATAGATGAGGTAAATGCCTGGTGATGTCAGCATTTCTGCATCGAATTATAGTTATCCCATCTGCTTATGATATGTCTGACTGTCTTGAATGATGCTTTGTTTGGTTCAAATGCATAATTTATCATTTATTTATCTTTTGTAACAGGTTATAAAGATGGGTTATGTGAATAATGTGATTATGGCCACCTCAATTATAGATATGTATTGCAAATGTGGGCAAGCTGAAATGGCAAGAAATGCATTTGATGGCATGAAGGAGAAGAATGTGAGGTCATGGACTGCTATGATTGCTGGTTATGGAATGCATGGTTTTGCAAGAGAAGCTTTGGATGTTTTTTATCAGATGATATGGGCTGGAGTCAAACCAAATTATATAACTTTTATTTCAGTTCTGGCTGCTTGTAGCCATGCTGGTTTTTTAGAAGAGGGCTGGCGTTGGTTTAATGCCATGAGTCATGAATATAATGTAGAACCAGGGGTTGAGCACTATGGTTGCATGGTTGATCTTCTTGGGCGTGCTGGTTATATCAAAGAGGCGTACAACTTGATAAAGAGTATGAAGGTGAGGCGTGATTTTGTACTATGGGGCTCTCTTCTTGCAGCTTGTAGAATTCACAAGGATGTGGAGCTTGCAGAGATTTCTGCGAGGGAACTGTTTAAACTAGACCCAAGTAATTGTGGGTATTATGTCTTACTTGCAAACATATATGCAGATGCTGGAAGATGGAAAGATGTTGAAAGGATGAGAATACTTGTGAAAGATCGTGGACTAGTTAAACCACCGGGATACAGTTTGGTTGAACTCAAAGGTAGGGTGCATGTATTCTTGGTTGGAGATAAAGAGCATCCTCAACATGAGAAGATCTACAAGTATTTGGAGGAACTCTCTGTGAAGCTGCAAGAAGCTGGCTATGTTCCTAATATGGCATCGGTTCTTCATGATGTTGATGAAGAGGAGAAAGAAATGATTGTGCGAGTTCATAGTGAGAAATTGGCTGTTGCTTTTGGAGTCATGAACTCAGTTCCTGGTTCAACTATTCATGTTATTAAGAATCTTCGGGTTTGTGGTGACTGCCATACTGTTATTAAGCTGATTTCCAAGATTGTTAGTAGAGAAATTATAGTGAGAGACGCAAAGAGATTTCATCACTTCAAGGATGGTTTGTGTTCATGTGGAGATTATTGGTAACAGATCTATACATGAGACGAACAAGGCTGTGGCACTGCTAAGGGAAAGCTAACCGTTGCTTTTGACCTGAACAATGAGGTTATTGCTATTAGGAGATTTTCCTCCATAATAGCTGAAAGGATGTTTTATTTATATAGATAGAGTCTAGGACATTGAGGCACAGAATTTATTTAAAAAATTTATTGCCATTAGGAGATTGTAGTTACCATGGTGCCGCAACTTCTCTGATGAAATAGTATTCTCAAACAACAGTCTTTGATAATTCGACTCTGTAAGTCAGATATGCAATAACCTCTAATTGTTCAATCAAAAGGCACTCAAGCATCCAAGCAGGTAGCTGATTCCTAACTACGAATCTGAGAGCAGTTCCAAGAAAAAAATGGTTCCAGGTGGGTGAAGCCAAATGTATTTCTTTTATGTGATTATTGTTGAAAGGATGTTTTATTTATAGAGATACAGTCTAGGACCTCGAGGCACAGAATCACGAGACAAGAAAGCAGTCTGTTACAGCACGAAGATTACCCTTTGAACAAGAACATATTATGAATTACATAAGAGCATGACAAGTAATTGGGAAAATTTTGCTCCTTTAAGCTCTACAAGATGTGTAATTATAGCTTTGATGTTGAGGATTGGATTTGCATGAACTTCATGCTAAAGCATTTCCTTAAGCAGGGAAATGAGTCAAATGACAATTCATGTACAACCTCCTCCAAAAAACTTACCCGAGAGTAGTCCTCTTCTCTGCAATGAGTTGCGCTTCTCTCCGTCTTTTGAACAGCTGATGCAGCCCTGGAGGGACCTGTTCTCAGCCTTCAAATGTTCTAGCTGTAGCCGGAGCTTATCAATTACCAGTTTCTTTTCAATGTTTCTCCTTGCTAACTCGGCCTGCTGCCGCAGATTTTCCTCCATAAGGTTTGTGATTTGAAACTTGAGTTCGCACCATGTATTGTCCCACTCGTAACCACTACCCTCTGAGAAGTCTCTTGCAGTAGCCTGAACTTCGCCATAATCATTCATATTCGTACTGATACTTTCTACTCGGAAAAAATCTCTGCCTTTCTTATCCATTTGATTTTCTCCAATTTCACGTTTCGCTTTTAATTTCATCTTGCATTCTTTAGTCAACATCAGGTCATCCACTAGTTTGTCCAGGTATTCAACATCGAAGTTAGTGCTGTCACATTTGATCTCAGGATCTTCAACAACATATTGAGGATGGGAATCTAAAATCTCCAAGTTACAATTATCAGAGCTTTCTATCGGTGTATCCTTGTTACTGTCAATTGTGGAATACAAAGGTGCAGGCCCTGAATCTTTGACAAGGAATTTAGACCTCAACCTGTCACATGTTTCAGCTAAATAGCGATAAGATCTGTTGAACTCTTCTAGCATTTGAACAAGCTCCAGCCTTCTTTTGTAATGACTGACAACTCTATCTAAAGAATCGCCATCTTCTGCCAAAAGGGTCATCATGGCTTTCATTCTCTCGTTCATGTCTGCAATAACGAGAAAAGCATTCCAAGAGGCTCAGAAAACCTTTCCATAGCAGGAAACGTCTTCTTCTTCTTCTTTTTTTAATGGAAAAGTAAATAGCAGTGAATGTCAAGAAGTAACATTTTTGCTGTGCATTTGTGTTACCAAAGCAAGAACATTGATTGAGTGGTTCTAGTTACAACTCCAAACCACATGGCCAGGAAATGTTACAGAGTATTTGAAGCATTCATTTGAGTATTAAAAAAAAAAATGTGGCATGAACCATCATTATATATTTGCATATAAGCTTTCAGGTTTCCTGGGTTAATATCTATAGTTTTGAACTTGCCTTGTGCCACTCGTTCCCCACTTGTGGTTTCT
>Ga0307511_10007004_pt1 | contig 11352 bp, 2 predicted proteins | sample 13_EM_MG_FD_200266 | JGI IMG/M metagenome (GOLD analysis project Ga0307511, IMG submission 200266) | Populus trichocarpa ectomycorrhiza microbial communities from riparian zone in the Pacific Northwest, United States - 13_EM | ecosystem: Host-associated > Plants > Roots > Unclassified | place...
AAAATATTATTTCAATAAATTTTCAAATAAAAAACACTTTGAAAAATAATATTTATATATTATAATGTAAGACATTAAGCTGGTGTCAAAACTATTTATCTATGTTTTACGATGACTTGATAAAAGAAAATGATATATATATATATATAAACAGTAATTAAAATTCAAACATGTGTAAAAGTGATGAATGATGAGTAATTAATCCTATAAATAATGAAAATGATTATGATTTGATGGAATAAAAATTAGAAAGGTTATTCTGTTCCTCTATCTCTCCCCTCTTGTTTTTTAATTTTGGTTTTGTTTTTTCTTTGTGAAGGTTTATTGAATGAAACTTGGTTTATGGAGATTTATTGGATAAATTAATGATAGTAGAGCCACTGATAGCCATTGAAGTTACAAGAAATTTGTTTGCTCTAATTATTTATTTCTTTCTTTGATTATATATGTCTTGTGTATCTTTATGTGAATATAGAATCCTAATTTATATTTCCACCTCTTGTTAATAAAATTTCTTATATCTAACGGCCAAAAAACAAATTATTAATTTATTACTTGCAAGAAAATCGAGTTCTTAAAGTGATAAATTAATTTCTTAACCATTGGCACCAAGTCTGTTAATATATACAATAGAATATAATGATGGATTAAAAAAGAAGGTCTAATTAAGTCTTTCATTTATTGCTGCCATGGCTAATACACACGAGATTGCAATCAAATTTACGTTAGAACGAAACAGCCAACTATTATATATTATAATAAGTTTAATGCATGGTTCTTCATCGTTTGACATTATATCGCAATGAATTCATGAAGTTGAGCAGCTATATGTGTACTGATCCAACAGCAAGAAAATAATTATGCAATTGATCCCAAGATCAGCAGCTATATGTGTAATATTGTTCACATGCAAAATAAATGTGCCGTAATTGCTGTCGGTTGCCTTTTTTGAATAAACTGTTTCAAGTTGAATGTCTTTGTGATCTAAATACAGCGGAGAAAAAAGAGTAATGCTAAGAAATTATGTCAAAAACAAATTCTAAGAATACAATATGTGAGTTATTAATTTAATGACTTGCATGTGATGATCCACTTGAAAAAATAAAAAAATAAATAAAAACAGCCTGGAAATTTATTTGGGCCTCTACCCAGCACCACAAAAAAATTCTTAGCTTTTTCAGGTTACAATGAATTAGAATATGGCGCTGCAGACCACTCATGTACACATTATTTTTTATTAATATATTTTCTAATATATTCTCTACCATTTTTACATAAAGTTATCAATATTTTTTCAAGCTAACAATCAATGGTGCAAACACATACCACATTCTATATAGGTATTTTCTTTTCTCAGCCAATTATTATTTATAACCAATTATCCACTTCTCCATCAATAAAGAGCCAAAAACTATAATTAATAGTAGTCACTAATATTTTTATCACTCAATTATCATTAAAATAAGGTAAATTGACGCATCGAGGTTCATAAATACTTTATATCGTCGTGTAAACAAAGAGATTTTTAGACTTGATATTTTTTATTCTACAATAAATAATTACATATTTTTTTTAATTATATTATATATTATTTTTCTCGTATATTCATTAATTTAAATATTAGAAAGTCTCTCATTTCATAATAAACTTAAGTTTTGAAAAACTTACAAGCCTACAACCAAACTCAAACATCAAGTTCATAATCAAACCCGCGTATATTGACCTAAAACAACAGCATGTTAAAAACTCAATTTATATTTAAAGTTTTATTCAAGATTTAATCAACTTGTATTTTTATTTTTATAATTTTTTTTATGTGTAACATTAAAATAAGAAAGGAATTAACTTATCCTCGAGAATTATTGAAAAGAGAAAAGAAAATCCTTGTACCAAGCAGTAGGTGGGATATCTTGATAATTGTGCCTATGGTTTTAGGGATTGATTAGGATGTCCTTGAAATCACTTTTGTTTCCTCAATTTAAGAGAGGTTCCTCTGTTGAGATAATAAGACAGCTTCCTTCGAATGGAGGTGTTAGGATATTAATGTGTGTATTGAATATGATGGACTTGCCACTTGTCCTTGGTTAGACGTGGACCGTCGATCACACATGCATTAATCCGAATGGTTGTTGTTAATTTATGTACCTAAACTCTTTGATTGGCAGATTGATACCAATCAGAATCTAGCAAGGGCTTCACGACTCTTCCAGATATCCTAAGCACCTAAGCACTGACTCTACTAAATAGTAATTATTATAAATATAAATTATAATATAATAATATCAGTAGCCTGGTGTGGGCTGGTGGAAAAATAGCTAGCTGACCAGCAGTGGTGAAATGTACACAGATTTAATGGAAGTTGTCGGATCAGTCAAAGAATTCATTGAGGAAATTGCAATGACTCGATTGAGAAAAGAATCATTGGACGTCAAATCAGAGACAATGGCATCATCCTTTCCCTTACACGCAAATTCAGTACATAATTGGTTGGTAAGCCTGAATAATTGAAGCCTCGAAGCAACTTTTTTAGCTGTAGACGGTCTGCTGTTCAGTGAAATAATTAACTAAGTAATTGCACAGGAAGGATCATATGGGATTTTTTTAACGTTGTTTTTTTCCCTTTGCAAAATGGTTTCTGTTTTTTCCTGTATAAATATGATATTTTATATATATAAAAAAAAAAACAGCTTAATCCAAAGGTTGGAATATACAAGGAAATAATTATGGAAGAACCCAACCCTATATAGCTCTCCAATAAGTGTCTAAATAAAATGGAACGATAAGAAGAAAAAAGAGAGTGGTAAAGCCTTGCTTCCTAACTAGCATGAAGTAAATGAATCCTATGGTGGAAAACTTAGGATACGAGGTTATGTCTTGTTATTAATTATCGATAGAATCATATTTCATTGAAGAGATAAATATATACATAAAATAAATTTATTTTTAATACAATATGAACTTTTGTAATTTTAAAACAGAAACATATTTTATATATCTTTATCTCGTATATCTCTAATATTTTGATCTCTTTTATGATCAAACGCTAATATATTTTTTATTGTATACACCTACCGGGTGGAAAGCATACAAGTGACTATGAGAACTGGGAATTAAAGGCAGGGGAAACCTAAGAAATTAATCCTCAAGTTATTATTCTAGCATAGAATCCATGCCCAAGTTATAATAAGTTACCATTTATAATACACCAACGCTATATATATATATATTTCCTTTGAACAAATATTTATCATCGATCATTTAAGCCAAGGAAACATCATACTATATGATGTCAAACAAAAGTATAAATATATTTCTCTTTGACACAATATCCATACATATATAAGACCATTGTAGCAGTACTTCATGGATTGTTCTTCTGGGTATAGATGTAATCGGTGTGAGCAGCAAGTGTCCTTCTCATCAAGCACTCTTCCTCACCAAGCCCTTCACAGCTGATCTCTTCCATTACCTCTGCATGCTCGGCCTCAACAACCTAAACAAATACACAAAACCCACTTATCAAAAACATAAGCCGATCAATCGAAATCTTCTGCATATGAAATTAACCATGTTTAACTACAAAAATTTTAAAAGTTCCAAATTCAACAAACCTTATGTTGGTTCTTTGCCAAAGAACCACCAGGAAAGCCTGGCTCAGGGCGGGCGGCATAGGTTATTGTGGAGCAGAGGAGGAGGGCTACCAAGAAGAGTGTGGCAACCTTAACAACACTGGCCATCTCTTTCTTCCTGTGTTTAAAAGAAAATTATTATGCGGGAATGGATATAAGATGTTGATAAGATTCTGAGACTCAGAGACAAGACAAGACAGATGTGTGGTTCTGTATTTATAGATGGGGAGGGAGGAGACTAATGGTAATGGTGATGGTGTGAACTTGTGGTGGTGGGAGAGACTTCTAATATAGCAGCTCATTAACTACAGAACATTAAATCGAAAGTGAAACTTGTATATTTTTAGAGACTTCTTCCAGAAAGGAATTTAAAAAAAGAAAAGGAGGAGATAATCAAAAGCAGACCACAGGAATTGATACAAAAATAAAATAAAAAATAAAGGTTTGAAAATCATCGGTGATATCACCACAGATTTGTTTGCATGTTATTATAGAATGACTTGGCCGACTTGGACTTGGGACGTTTGGCATATAGAGCAGGAAAAAGGTAGGTTGTTGGTTTGAAATGGTTGCTGAAGAGTAAACGGAAGAAGGGAAAAAGAAAAAGAAAAAAAACAAAATTCAAATTTCACTAATGATGTTCCGGAGTGATTGTTAATTAGTTCAGGGAATAATTACAGTCGATAATTATTTTTAACTATCATAGTTTAAAGGATTATTACGGATTCATAGTTTAAGGGATTACTGCGGATTAATTATGATAAAATCGAACGTTTTAGTTTTTTAAATCATTGACTTCTATACTATATCACATTCTTATTTCTTTACTTTACTTTTATTTTTATTTGCATTATCATTAATGTTATCTCTTAATTAAATAAGTTTTTTAAATAAAATTAGAATAATGAATATATCATTATCATTATTAACCAATCTCTGCGGGGTCAAAACTCTATTTTATCATTATTATTACTTGTTTTATTCTGTACATTTATAAAAAATCATATAAACATCTATAAAAATCTTTTCATATTCATATCGGCCTCTATTTATACCAGAGATAATTCTTAATTCTCCATACCTGTTCTAATTGGAAACGAATGTCTATTAGAGATCACATTATTTTTTATGATCAATTTTTATTAAATATATAGCCTATAAAAAGGAATTCTGCATTTATCAAGTACGTGAATTTAATTGACGCAATCATAGGGAAAAAATACAAAAATTATTTCAAATATTTATTAACAAATTATAGATATACTAAATTATAAATGTATGTATAAAGGTCTATAAAAGCTAAGGATACCACACCTTCCTAGTAAAAAAAACAAAGAGTATCCATCTCCATCTCTATATAGGCAGAATTTCTTATATATAAACACCTCCATTCAAGTAAATTAATGGGATCGTACCTCTACATCTCATGGATGCAATTATCATCCCCGGTCAAAAATCATTATCAAGTGAGTCCTACTAGCAATTATTTATATTCCGTACATGGTGGCAGCAAAATTAACTAAATATCATAATTATATGGAATAAAAAGTTCCGAAGAATATCCTCTGCTAGATCTTCAGTAGACGTAGCTTGTTCTACAAATATTTTTCCTCCTTATATTAATAAATGACATCTTAGTTTTTTTTTAATTATTTATTTGATATTATTGACTTTCGAAAAAAAATTGCCAACAAAAAACTACGCAAAGGAGCAAAACCGCTGAATTATCGTCTATATAATTTTGTCACGATGTCACAATCAGAAGCCACCCTGCATTTCAAGAGGGCTTAAATATTTTGCAAGTACAAGTTGGTGATATAAAAAATCCAATGAACCAACAATATTTATATATTTATAGAGATTATTCAAAGATTCATGACAATATTCTAACAGTATGCAATATAATTCACGTTACAGCATGTATACGTTAATATGGAGCTCGTGATTATGCCTTCTAGATGTGGATCTATTGTATTTGTTGAAACTTTATAAGATAACTAAAGAAATAAAAATAAATCATATCAAAATAAATTAATGGATTAATGTGTGTGGGAAACGAGTAGGTGTCAGCTACCAGCTGGTAAGGTAAGAACATGATCTTGCTTTAGTGTACAAAGGTTGACAAAAAAACAAGGAAAAAAAACAAATAAATTGAGAAAAATAAAAAAGAAAATAATTAATAAAGGGGAGAATCTCCTTTGAAAATGCTGCAAGGAATCGTGGGTGTTGTAGTGAAAGAGATCAGCTGGTTGAACCGAAAGCCAAAGCCAATGGTTGATGGAGTCAAAAGCATTTCTAAATGAAATGCTTTCGGTAGGCAAATTACATATATTCCTTGATCAAAATTCCAACTCCTATTTATGACTAATTAGTGTTAATTAGCTATAGGGGTTTGTGCTGTTCTTTCTCAGCATGATTGGATTCCTTGATTCTAATATTTATGGTCAAGTACTCTTAGACAATATAATTATTATATTTATAGCACTTGGTTCGTTGGTTTCATATTGGATTAGGCTCCTTCACACCCAATCTTTAAAAGTCAAATCCTTATGAAAAGGAGTTTGATTTGTGTGTGGATATTTTGTTGCTGAATGGTATGTTGGTGTGCTCTCTTTTTTAGATTTATGGTATGGTATGGCATGGCTGCCTCTTTTCCTAAAAAGAAAAATAAAAATAAATAACTCCTATAAATGATTAGTAATAATAATATTTTGATGGATATAAAATGACAGGGAAAAATCCAAATCAAAATTAAATACAAATATAAAAATCTTATTTTTCACCACGATCATAAAATATGTTTTATTTTTTTACGAAAATGATATTTTCAAATTAATTTTCATGCATTAAAGCTCTCTGGATCGAACTTTAAACAGATTATTCATAATTACACGATTATCTATAACCGGACATTAGTGTAATGACACAAAACCATGTTAAAATTGGGTAACAAGGAGGCTGATCAAGCGTGGAAAACGTTTCGACATGTTTAGAAATAAAACAGAACAACACGCTAGAAAATTTAGCATCACTGCCTGCAGATATGATCAGTTTTAACCGATTAAAGAAATTGCCTCTCTAATTCTCCAACTTAGCAATCCTTATCCTTTAGACAAAGTGATCATCTGTGGTCTTTTTTTATCATTGTGAGAATGCATCAACAATCTTTTCATACTTTATTAAAGAAGCTGTAAAAGTTGAATGGTAGGGTATATAGAGGACTTGCTTCAATAATGAAATTAATATGACTAATTATTCCCTTGTTATTAATCATGCTTAGCTCAGTGGGTTAACTTGATAGTTAGGACATAACATCCAATAAATTAATTAATGTATGATCTAGTTAACCTAGTTAAAATCTAATTTAATTTTTTTTTAAAGAAAATAAATAACGTTGTTTTTTGAAAAAAAATATCTTCAAACTCATGAACTGAACTTTGAACCAACTCATAGAACAAGTCGTCGGGTTTATTAACTTTCATTACTCCCATGAAAATGAATAATACAGGAACTAAATTCCATATATATCACGGGTAAAACTGCCAGAGCAGTGGGCTCCATGATAGAAATTATATGCTCGATCTAAGGATATATGTTTCAACCTCACCCAGGCATGTAAGACTTCCTTTTACATGAAACCAAAACAGGATTTGACTACACCATGTAAATACAAGCACAAGGGCTGCAAAGTCTACCATGGATAGTGTTCATTACTATATAAAAAGTGAAGGCTTTATGTCCTCATTCCATACGTCATTTCTTGCTATGAGCAAAACCCATGTTTTCTATATGTATAGTTGCATGTGTTTTACCTTCTTTCACATGTCTTTCAACGTTGAAATTGTCGGTGGGAAAGATGGACGAGGAGTTGCAATCAAACAGGAGTGTACGAGAACCATATCTCTTAAGTGACCAAAACACTGTCCATCAAATGACAGGGTAGTCAAGAAGCTGTTCAAGGCAAACAGGCAATCACCATACAATAATTTGTTGGAGTGTGTTACATGATTGAGGTTTGGACAAGAGATTCATGCCTAACTCTTACAAAAAAAAAAAGGTCAAAAGGGCCCAGATAAATGAGTGAGAAAAGGGGCATCAAATTGAGCCAAGAAAAATATGGTTCTTTAATGTTGAATCATAATGGCGAAAAAGGCATTCCAATAGCATCAAAGAAGAGATCGTTCGTGTTGATTAAATATTGTGACGTGGAATTCTTGCCGAGAGCTTCCCACCACATTTACAAACCGGCTTTCTTAAATGCTACAGATTTATCATCAAAGTCTTAGGTACCTTGAATGGAAGGGCTCTCGATGTCGGAACAATTAGCCAAGTGTGAAGCCAGGCTTATGCAGGCCATGATGTCATGGATGGATGGATAAGATATCAAGCCAAATACAGATTCTCAAAAAAAAAAAAAACATGGTGTCAACTAAAGCTGTCCTACTAGTCTTGTCCTGGGGCCTCATTAAAGGCAGACTTTTCTCATTCTTTCTGGACCCTGCAAACTCGGAGAAGTAGTCGGATTAACAGTAATCATAGCATGGGCTATCCTCACGTCGGCCCATTTGATCATGGATGGATGGATGGATAAGATATCAAGCCGAATTCTGACTCTCATAGAAAAACATGGTGTCGACTACGTTGTCTTTGTTGTCTTGTCCAGGGGCCTAAAGGCGAAGCGCATTTGGGAGCAGGCAGACTTTTCTCATTCTTTCGACACTGCAAACTTGGAGGAGAAGTAGTCGAGTTAACTGTAATCATAGCATCCGAGTATGTATCCTCACGTTTGCGTTGGCCCATTTGATCATTGGTTGCGTGGTGGATATGATGGAAACTCAAGAGGGGATAGATAGGTTAAGGAAAACTTTTGATGTTTTTCTTGCTGTTTATTAACACTTCAATATATCTCTGTGCTATTTATGATCTTTTAATCACTCTTTGTGAGTGCGGCACTGCGGCCCATATAGAGATGGGTGAAAGTTTATTTTTTTTGTTTTAAAATAATTTTTTATATTCTTAAATTATTTTGATGTATTTAGGGGTGATTATTTTCGATTCGGTTTAGTTTTTATAAAAAAAAAAAAGTAACCAAACCAAAAACATTTTTTAAAAAAAACCAAAATCGGGTCAAACCGACCGGTTTCGGTTTGGTTTGGTTCGGTTTTTGGGCAAAAACCAGTTCAAACCAAAATATATCTCTTTAAATACATTTTAAAAAAAATTAGTCTAACCTATAGTATAGCATAGTGCTGAAAGTAAATTAGTAAATTCTAAAAAGAGTAAAAAAGCCCTATTAAAAGAATGTCAAAAGTAAAAGAATGAAATTTATGATTAACCGAACATTAAATAGGCGTAAAGGATTTAAAATTGTCTTTGGTCTTCCAAGTAAAATGTTGTTATTAGTACAAATAAGAATAAAATAGTTTAATTAGTATAAATTCAAAAATAAAAGGATGAATATAAGCTTTCGACCTAATTTTATAGTATCATTCAATCTCTTCAACTATTACCAAAACCTCAATGCATGTTTTTGCATATTAAAATACTTTACTTCAAATAAATCCTCCTTAATTAAGAACTAATGCATGTTGACTGCATTGATCCATCGATCAGTTGACATGAACACTTATATTTAACAATATTTTGTGTCCAAATTTCATTCATGAATACTTTTTTTTTTTTTTGTTACAAATTAATGGGGCCTAAAGGCCCAAAGCATACCATATCCAAAAGCACAAAGCAAAGTCTAATCACATTAATCAGAACACTACATGCTCATTAAATAGCTGCTCCAACCTTCATATTATTACAAAATATTGCCACCTGTTATGATTATTTAACCTTCTTACGACAATATTACTCTTTAAGTTCTGACACATCTTTCCATCTCAAACAAAGTTTGATAAAAGGAAAATTAGAAACTGATATTTTACCAACCTAGTTGAATTTGTACTTGGCTTGTTGGTCTTATCATTGTGTTGTTTAAAAATTACATTAAGTATATTCTCTATTTCATTTCAACCATTCAATTCATAATCCATAATTATATATAAAATTATAAATTTTATCAGAATATTTTGATTTAATTACTCTTACTAATTGTATATTCAAATATCGTAACCAATTATATAACAAGAAAATTTGGAGTTAACCAAACTCTCCTTCCCTAATTGTTTTTGTTTTCCTCTTTCATCATGACCTCAACATTCTATTTTTTTCAGTTATTCTCTTCCTTTTAAAGGCATAGAAAGCTAATGGTAGGAGCTCATTGAGGCAAGTTCATAGATTTCCTCTAATTTTTAACAAGTTGACAAAGAAAGCACAAAGAAAAAGAATGTTTTTTTTATAAAATGTATCTGGGAAATGAACGTTTAACGACCATGAATTTTTTTTTACTACTTATATTTTCTTGGAAAACAACAAAAAATAAATAAATAAGAGAATATAACTGAATAAATGAAAGAAAGAAAGAACACATGATAATGTTTCACCTTTGTAATAACTCAATTTTTGATCTTTTTATTTTTATTATTTTTATTTTCTAAAAAATGATGAAAAAACAAGTAAAAATAAAATAATTAAAAAATGAATTAAAATTTGGGTTAAGAGCAACATGATTGGAAGTTTAAAGATTTAATTAAACTCTTGACTAGTTTAATTAATTAAATCAATGGCTTAATTGGAGAATTGATTTAATTAAAATTTAGATTATTTTAATTAATGAAATTAAGAGTTTAATTGAAGAATTAATGAGTTTGAGGACTTAATTAAACTTCGATTTAATTAATTAAATAAATTCAGGGACTTAATTGAAATTAATCCAAGGGTAAAATTAAAAGATTGTTGGGATCAAATTGTTAAATTCCAGAGGCAGGGGTCAAATTGAAAATTCTCATTTTTTTACCGAAACGGCACCGTTGCTAACAGCCGTGCGTCTTCTCCATCCCGCTTCAATAGGGGAGCTCCCGATTCAGCAGGGAAGCTGATAATCTGCAACAAATCCGATCGTGGACCACGTCTCTCGCCCACGATCTCGTCGGGGAAGATAACAGTCCTGTAAAGGCAGGACTGGTTAGAGGCAAGCAGCTGGGTCTCTATAAAAGGGGCCGAAAATCAGAGGAAAAAGGGGAGTTTTTGGGGGGATAAAACAGAGAAATAAACCCAGAAAAGGAAGAGAAAGATCAGAGGGGAAAACAGAGGAAAATTCAACCCAAAACAGAGCCAAGAACAGAAAAAAAGACAGAGAAAGACAGAGCATGTGAGAGCAAGAAGAAAAAGAAAAAACAGACCGAGAGAGAGGGGACAGACACAGGCGAAAAAGGAAAAGCAGAGGAGATAACGTGAACAAAAAGAGAACCAGGGGAACGCAGAGGAAAAACAAACGCAGAAGACAGAGAACGAGAGCAAGAAAACAAAAAAGGAGCGACTGGAAACAAGAACAGGGGACGAACAAGCCAAGAAACAGGGGACGAACAAGCCAATAACCGGAGAAAAACAGAGAAAAAGGGACGAACATAAGCAGAGGAAAGCCACCGTGACCAGAACCATTGTTGCTGCTGCCTTCGTTGTATCCAGAGCCAGGTAAGTAAGTTTCTCTTTCACCGCTTTTCATTTTAATTCACTTCCTACTGTACACTCTCAATTAATTCCTTTATCTGCTAATGCACGCGTGATTTAGTTCACGCGTGCTTCATGTTGCCCAGCCGGGTCACTGGCTTGGGCC
>Ga0307511_10007005_pt1 | contig 11352 bp, 9 predicted proteins | sample 13_EM_MG_FD_200266 | JGI IMG/M metagenome (GOLD analysis project Ga0307511, IMG submission 200266) | Populus trichocarpa ectomycorrhiza microbial communities from riparian zone in the Pacific Northwest, United States - 13_EM | ecosystem: Host-associated > Plants > Roots > Unclassified | place...
TGGTAATCATGCCCTGGCGGACGCGCCAGTTCGTGTTGGATGTCCCGTCGGCGACGTAGTCGTTGTCGTAGTCGTCGCCGTAGCCCGCGGTCTTGCTGTCGGGCTCATCGACGGCGAAGAACGGCGTGTAGAGCGTGGCGCCCGACGTCGGGGGGGTGTCGTCCACGTCATAGGGCGCCTTGCGCATTTCCACGCAGCCCCGCCAGGTCACGCCCACGTTCGAGAACAGCGCGAAGCGGTCTGCGTGCTGGGTGCCGCTGGAGGTCGTGAAGATCTCGTCATTGATCGGCGAGGTCCCGGTCTGGTCGATCCACATGGAATAGCGGTAGGCCGTGCTGTCGATGCGCACCGTGTTCGAGAACGGCACGAGGGAGATCTTCACGGAGTTCGGTTCGACGGCCTTGCCGGCGACCTCTTCCAGCTTGGTGACGAAATCCTTCGCCGCGTCCTTCATGTCCTGGAGCTTGGTGCCTTCCGTCATCGACCCGGTGTTGTCGAGCACCAGCGCGATCTCAACCTTCATGTCGGCGCGCACCACCTCGGAGGAGGCGCCGACCGCCATGGTGCCGCCGTTCATCAGGCCGGCGACGAAGGGGTGCACGTCCAGCCGCGCCGTGGCTTGCACCGTGCCGCCCGGACCGAACTTGAAGTCGGAGGAGGTCAGGACGAAGTCCGACTCGAGGGACAGGTTCTGCTTCAGGTACTTGTCGCCCGCCACCTTCAGCTGGGCGTCCGTGGTCGCGTTGGTGCGCGCAGCGGCCAGGGCGGCGGCGTCGATGGCGTCCTGCAACTGCACCTTCGCGCTGGTCGCCCGCGCCAGGTCGGCCGCCCCGAGGCCGGCCACGCAGATCGGGCCCAAGGACAGGGCCGTCACGAGCGCGACGTTGCCACGCTTGTCGAGCAGGAAGCGGCGAAGGCCGGAGCGGCTGGAGCTACGCATGAGATCAATCCCGCGACAGTTCTTAGTTATTTGACCTCGCAAGATACGGCGCCACGGATAACCTGATCTTATCTCAATAGGTTAAGTTCTGTTTACTGTAATTAGCACCCCGTTAACGTCTTGTTTGCTCAGCTTTGACAAACTGATCCCATGTCGCATCTCGCACATCGGAGCGTTCGCCGCGGGGGCTTCCGCCGCGACGAGGGTGGCGCCACGGCGGTGGAGTTCGCCCTGGTCGCACCCCTGCTGTGCTTCGCGCTCCTGTCGATCGTGGAGATCGGAATGCTGGGGATGATGAGTAGCGGCCTGGATAACGCGACGATCGAAGTGGCCCGAAGGATCCGCACAGGGCGCGCCGACGGCCCCACCAGCATGTCGACCTTCGAGGATCAGGTCTGCGACAACCTCGGCGGCGACGTCGGCGAATGCCACAACCGGCTGACGATCAGCGTGCAGAAGTACACGAAGTTCTTCGACGCCGGCAGCGCCGTGACCGCGCAGCCCGACGGGTCCTTCAACAAGGGCGGCCCCGGCGACATCATCATCGTCAAGGCCAACTACACGTGGCCGCTGATGTCGCCCTTTGTCGCCACCGCCTTCCATCGCGACGGGCCGATGAGCATCACGCTCGGTTCGCGCATCGCCTTCAAGAACGAGCCTTTCACATGATCCGGACCCTGCGCCGCGGGGCGGCGAACCAGGACGGGGCGGCCGCCATCGAGTTCGCCCTGGTCTTCCCGGTCCTCTTCCTTCTCCACATGGGGGCGGCGGAGGCGCTGGAGGCGTACCAGGCCCAGCGCAGTGTCGCGCACATCGCCGCGGCCATGGCCGATATCGTCGGCCAGAGCCGTTCCGTCACCTCGGCTGACTTGGACGACGTCCTGTCGGCGAGCGTGACGATGATCTATCCGTTCCCGAACGTGGACCTGCAGCAGCGCGTTTCCAGCCTCAGCGCCAACGCCAGCGGCACGGTGTCGACCGACTGGACGGTCAAGAAGAACTACACCGCCGCGGACACCCCGAGCGTGCCGAGCGGCTATCTGGGCGCCAACGAGAGCGTCATCGTGACCGACGTCATCTACGACTACAAACCCACCTTCGGCATGTTCATGCCGAAGACGGTGCGGTTCACGCACCACGCCTATGTGCGGCCGCGCCTGTCGCAGAAGGTCGACAAGACGACCTAGTTGTCGTTTCCAAGAAGGTTGTTCACCCTAGTCCAGGGTGTGAGGCCGGCGATGCCGGCGTGGGGACGGGTTAGGTTGTAGGCATCAGTCCAGGGTCCGATGGCCTGGGTTCGCTCGGCCGATGAGGCGTATGGCCGGGCGTAGGCCCATTCGCGCAGGCTGGTCTGGATGAAGCGCTCGGCCTTGCCGTTGGTGCGCGGCGTGTAGGGCCGGGTGCGGACGTGGCGGACGCCGGCGATCTGCAGGGTCTTGGCGAAGAGCTTCGAGCGATAGGCCGAGCCGTTGTCGGTCATCACCCGCTCGACGGTGACGCCGTGGCGGGCCAGCCAGGCGAGGGCGCGCTCGAGGAAGGCGGTGGTATCGGCCTGGCCCTCCGACGGCAGGATCTCGGTGTAGGCGAGCCTGGAGGCATCATCGACGCAGACGTGCAGGAAGTCCCAGCCGTGACCTTTGTTGCCATGCATGCCTGGCCCGCGCGGGGCGAAGCGATGGCCGACGCCTCTGATTTTGCCCAGCTTCTTGATGTCGAGGTGGATCATCTCGCCGGGCCGGCCGCGCTCGTAGCGGATCACCGCAGGCTTCGGCTCCAGCGCTGTGAGCTTGCCCAGGCCCAGCCGGCGCAGGATCGCACCGACAGTCGAGCGGGCCATGCCCAGCGCCCTGGCGATCGCCGGCCCGGTCATCCGCTCGCGCCGCAACTGCTCGATCCGCACGACCTGCGGGTCAGGCGTCCTGCGCGGACATCGACGGGGCGCCGAGCTGCGGTCGTGATGCCTTCGCTCGCCACCCCCTCGATGCCGATCGATCCACTTGCGCGCTGTCCGCACCGATACGCCGGCGGCCTCTGCTGCGGCCTTCGCCGTCCACCCTTGCGACACACGACGCGCCAGCAGCGCTCGACCAGCAGGCGTCAGACGGGCATTCTTGTGGACGTTCATCCGGGGCTCTCCGGGTCCGGAGTTGGAGCTTCGCAACCCCAGCCTCTCAGCCCTTCCCCGGGTGAACAACCTTCATAGCTTCGACACCTAGTCGGCCCCGACAGGGTGACGGCAGGCGTCATAGGTGCGCTGGACCAGTTTCCCCGCCGGCCGCGCCCGCGTCGCGATAACGAAGGCCTTCAGCCCGGCCGGCAGCTCGTCCACCGGCGGCAGCCGCGCGCCGTAGTTCGGCGGAAAGACCAACGGCCCGGCCAGCGCCGAGAAGATGACGTCGAGCGACCCGGGTTCCGCGCCGGCCAGGAACGGGGTTCCCCGCCGCTGCAGTTCCGCCTCGACCAGCGCCAGCGCCTCCTCGATCTGCACCGGCGCGGCGGCAAGGAGTTCCGGCGTGAAGCGCAGGCCGCGGACCATCATCAGGCGCCACACCGGGTAGAGCCAGGTCACGAACGCGCGCTCCCAGGGCGGCGCCCGGTGGATCACCGTGGGCAGCAGCGTGCGCCTGTAGGGCAGCAGCTGGTGGTAGACGAACCGGCGCACCTGCTGCAGCAACCGGCTCAGCAGCGCCTCCGTCAACGCCTGGTTGGCGGCGCGCTCTTCCGGCGTCTCGCCATACAGCCTGCGGCCCGGCGGGCCGGCTGCGTCAACGCCGGCCAGGGTCTCGCGCGCGCCCTTCCAGACCGCGCCGTCGGGGGTGACGACCGCCGGCACCTCGACCCCGCCGCCGACCGCGAGCGTGGCCAAGGCGTGAAGCATCGGCGCATGCGCTTCTTCCCGGTAGGGGAGATCGTGGCGCTCGAACATCCAACGGGCGAGTTCGACCATCGGGCTGACCCGGGCCGAAATCATCCTATAGGTCCCCGCCGGAGCCATAGACGCCTGTGAAAAGCTGCTGTTGGCCTCAGTGTTCACAACTCGACAATTTCAACAACAACCTTCACGATCTACGTTGCAATCCTAAGTTTGGGCCGGGGTAGGGCGTGACAGACGATGTCTCTGCGGCCGCGGCCGTCTCGCTCAGCGAAATCCGAACCCCCGCCAAGAGTGGCGGGCTCCTGGCCAGCCCGGGCCCGCTGGCGGTCGCCGCCTGGCTCGGCGTGCGGCTGCTGAACCGGCCGCTGCGGGTCGGCCAGGTGGTCATCGCCGCGCGGCGCGCGCATGTGGACGAAGCGCTCGGCCACGACCTGGCCTTCGGCATCGCCCCGATCAACGCCGACCGCATCGAGGCGGTCAACGGCGGCCCCTTCGTCCTGGGCCGCGACCGCAACGCCGAGCTGACGCGCGAGCGGCGGGCGCTGTACTCGGCCCTGTCGGCGGTCGACATGACCGCCCTGGCCGACCGGGCCGAGGCCGAGGCCGACGAGCTCCTGGCGGGCGCGGGGAGCAGCCTCGACGTGGTGGGCGGCTACGCGCGCCGCGTGGCGGGACACACGGCCAACCGGCTGTTCGGCATCAACCCGCCGGACGACGCCCTCTTCCAGGAGGTGGCCCGCGCGGTCTTCGCCCACACCTTCCTGAACCTGGGCGGCGACAAGGCGATCGAGGCGCGGGCGGTGAAGGCCGGCCGGCTGATGCAGGCCTGGTTCGGGGATGAGATCGCGCGGCGGCGGCGGGCGAAGGCCCTGGGAACCGACTTCATGGGCGGCCTGCTGCGCCAGGGCCAAGTCGACGACAACGGCGTGCGCCGCACCCTGGGCGGTATGCTGGTCGGCAGCATCGACACCACGGCCTCCGCCGTGGCCAAGATCGTCTACGTGCTGGGCCGCGACCGCCGCCTGGCCGCGGCGGTGCGGGCCGACGCGGCCGACCTCGCGAAGATGCGTGGCTGGTGTTGGGAGGCGCTGCGCCGCTGGCCGCACAATCCGCTGGTGCTGCGCCAGGCCCTGGTCGACACCACCCTGGGCGGCGTGCCCGTGCCCGCCGGGGCGAAGGTCGTGGCCTGGACCCAGGCGGCGATGCAGGACCCGCAGGCCGTGCCGTTCCCCGACGAGATGCGGCCGGACCGGCCGGCGCAGACCTATCTCCACTTCGGCGCCGGCCTGCACCCCTGCGCCGGGCGGGCGGTCAACGACTGGCAGATCCCGATGCTGGTCGGCAAGCTCATGGCGCGCGGCGTGGTTCAGGCGGGACCGATCGCCTGGGCGGGCCCGTTCCCCGATCGCCTGACCGTCCAGCTGGGAGCCGCCCGATGAGCCACGCCCTGGTCAGCATCGCCGCGCCGATCGCCGTCGCCCGTATTCCCGAGGCCCTGGCGCTGATCGAGGCGATGGGCAACCCGGCCTCCGATGCTATCACCGCGGCGCTGGCGCGGCTGGACGGGGACGAAGGCGTCCACTTCGCCAGCCTGCATGCCATCGGACCGGAGCATCCGCAGGGGACGCGCGGCCACATCTTCCTGGAATTCTCCGCCGACGGCGCCGAGGAGGCCGCGATCGACCGGGTCGCCGCGCGGCTGGGGACCGAGCTCAGCGCGGTGTTCGCCTGCGCTGAGGACTGGCGGGGCGGGCCGCTGGCCGCCTATCTGAAGAGCCACAAGGTGCGCCTGGGCCAGGGCTGGTTCGGCGAAGCCGGGCTGGCGTTCGCCGGCACACCGGGCATGAGCGTCGGCCGCATCCACCGCGAAGCCGCCCTGGCCGAGGCCCTGGACGGCCTGGTGGGCGCTCAGGACGCCGGCGTCCCGGCGCTGCGGCGGCTGGACATGCTGCGCGAGGCGGTTCGCGCGGACCCGCGCTTCGCCTGGGCGCTGGACACCCCGACGCCGCTGCCGCAGCAGCCGAAGAGTGCGACCGCCGAGCTGGTCGCCTCGCTGGCGGTCTCCTTCGTCCAGACCTACCTCTGGCCACTGGCCCTGCCGGTGGCGATCGTCCTGGTCGCCGGCGCCGTCTCGGCCTGGCGCGACCCGACCTGGTCCGTCCCCGGCGGCATGATGCTCTGGACGGTCGTCCAGCACCTGTGGTCGGGGTTCCTGTGGCTGCTGGGCGTGCTGGTGGCGTTCGCCATCCCGGTGCTGGTGCTGCTGGTCCTCCTCTACCTGGACCTGCGCCGCAAGGAGGAGAGCGACTGGACCTCCGACGCCGCGCCGCGGCGCGAGGTGCTGCAGAAGATCCTCGAGCACGAGAACCGCGGCGCCCAGAACCACATGATCTCGGTGACCCTGCTGAAGCCGGGGTTCACGCGGATGATGACGATCCGGCTGGCCTTCTGGCTGGTCCTGGGGTTGGCTAGCCGCCAGTTCAAACCGGGCTACCTGGGCGACATCGGCACGATCCACTTCGCGCGCTGGGTCACGCTGCCGGGGACAAGGCAGGTGGTGTTCCTGTCCAACTTCGGCGGCAGCTGGGAGAGCTACCTCGAGGACTTCATCACCAAGGCCCACAACGGCCTGACCGCGGTCTGGTCGAACACGGTCGGCTTCCCGAAGGCGACGAACCTGTTCCAGGACGGAGCCACCGACGGGGAGCGCTTCAAGCGCTTCGCCCGCGAGAGCATGGCGCCGACGCCGTTCTGGTACTCGGCCTACCGCAGCCTCTCGACCGCCAACGTCCGCACCAACGCCGCCATCCGCGTAGGCCTCGCCGCCGCCATGACCGACGAGGAGGCCAAGACCTGGCTGGCGCTGTTCGGCTCCGCCTCGCGCCCGGCGGGCAAGCTGGAGAGCAACCAGATCCAGAGCCTGGTGTTCGGCGGTCTCGGCTTCATGCCGCACGGCGAGCTGTTGCTGACCGACTTCAGCCCCGCTGGGGCGCGGGCCTTCCTGGCCGAGATCACGCCGCTGGTCGCCTTCGACGACGGCCGCCGGCTGGAGCGCAGCGCGGTGATCACCCTGGCGCTGGGGCCGGGCGCGCTGGCCAAGGCCGGGCTGCCGGCCGACGCCCTGGAGACCTTCCCGCCGGCCTTCCTGGACGGCATGACCACGCCCGGCCGCGCCCAGATCCTCGGCGACTACCCGGACAAGGCCTGGCGCTGGAAGACCGAGGGATCCTACGACGCCGCGCTGCTGGTCTACGGCAAGACGCCGGCGGCCACGGCGGCGCTCACCGGTAAGGTAACCCGGCTGCTGGCGCGCCACGGCCACGCCAAGCCGCTAGTGACCAAGCTGGTCCCGGTCGACCCCGAGGCCTCCAAGCGGCTCGAACCCTTCGGCTTTGTCGACGGGACCTCACAGCCGGTGATCCGCGGCACCTATCAGGGCCTGCGCAAGCCGGACCCGATCCACCTGGTGGAGCCCGGCGAGTTCATTCTCGGCTACCCGGACAACCGCGGAAACCTGCCGCCCGGTCCGACCCTCAACGCCACGGACGATCCCGGCAACATGCTGCCGATCCGCTGCGACGGCGACGGCGGTTTCGCAGGCAATGTCGCCGACGCCCCGCGCGAGGTCGCCCGCAACGGCTCGTTCCTGGTGATCCGCCAGCTGGAGCAGGACCGGCAGGCCTTCTGGAACTATTGCGCCAGCGAGGCCAGGCGGCTCGCCGACCGGCTGGGCGAGCCCTACCACATCACCGCCGACTTCATCGGCGCCAAGCTGATCGGCCGCTGGCCGGACGGCTCGACCCTGGTGCGCAACCCCTATCAGCCGTTCACCCGGCCCAAGGGCGTCAAGCGCCTCGACGCGCCGCAGAACCCCACGGTCCGCGCCCTGACCAACCCCGCCGCGTCGACGCCGATCCACCCGCCGGCCTATGCCTCGCCCAACGCAGCGGACAATGACTTCCTGTTCGGCGTCGAGGACCCGGAAGGCGTGCGCTGCCCGTTCGGCGCCCACATCCGCCGCGCCAACCCGCGCGACAGCCTGGACCCAGGCTCCCAGGACCAGATCGACATCTCCAACCGCCACCGCATCCTGCGCGTCGGCCGCGGCTATGTGCCGGACAAGGGCAAGAACGGCGGCCTGATGTTCATGTGCCTGAATGGCGACCTGGAGCGGCAGTTCGAGTTCGTGCAGCAGACCTGGCTCGGCAGTGAGACCTTCCACGGCCTCAGCCGCGAGCGCGATCCGATCACTTCCGACCGGGCGGGCTGCCCCGCCGGCTACACGATCCCCACGCGTGACGGGCCGGTCAGGTTGAAGCCGATGGCCAACTTCGTGAAACCGCTGGGCGGCGGGTACTTCTTCCTGCCGGGGCGGAGGCTGCTGGAGTTCCTGGGCAGCTGAACGAGGGCGAAGGCCTGCGAAGCGCTTGAGCGCGAAGCAGGCTAAGTGGACGTCATGAGCTCACGACTTACCACCAAGCCGATCGCGATCGGCGCTGACCACAGGGGTTTTGCGCTGAAAGAGCGCCTCAAGGCGTGGCTGCGCGCCCACGACTATGCCGTCCTCGACTGCGGTACGGACAGCGCGGCGGAACGGGTTGATGCGATGGACTATGCCCTCGCGCTGGTCGCCGAGATCAAACACGGACGAGCCGATTTCGCGGTCGGCATCTGCGGCAGCGGCCAGATGATGGCGATCACCTCCAACCGCTTTCCCTTCATGCGTTCGGCCTTGCTTCACACGGCGAGTGAAGCCGCACCGGCCCGAGAGCACGGCGACGCCAACATGCTGGCGATCGGGGCCGACACCGTCGACGCCGCGACAGCCGAACAACTGCTCAGCACGTTCCTGGCCACCGCCGCCTCCGGCGATCGCTATGCGGCGCGTCGCGAACGCCTGGCGCGCCTGGACATCTCGAAGCTGTGAAGTGGCGGACGGGGTGGGATTCGAACCCACGGTAGGCTCTCACCTACGGCGGTTTTCAAGACCGCTGCCTTAAACCACTCGGCCACCCGTCCGGGAGGCGCTCTCTAGCAGGCGATCGGCGCGCGCTCCACCGCAACGCTCTGTTAACCCTGATGCAAGCTTCCGCCGCGACCATGGGGTCGACGAGTCGGAGGTCGATGATGGCGAATGCCTTGAATCCCGTGCGCGCGGCACAGTTGGCGCTGGTCCTGCTGGCGGGGGCGTCGTTGAGCGCCTGCGCGACGCCGAATTATCCGACCCGCGCGAACGGACCCGTGGCCGGCGCGCCGGCGCAGGGCGGCTACAAGGTGGGGGCGCCCTATCAGGTGGCCGGCATCTGGTACGTGCCCAAGGAGGACCCGACCTACGACAAGACCGGCACCGCCTCCTGGTACGGCGACGAGTTCCACCAGAAGGCCACCGCCAACGGCGAGACCTTCGACATGAACGCCGTGTCGGCGGCGCACACGACCCTGCCGCTCCCGTCGATGGTGGAGGTGACCAACCTCGACAACGGCAAGTCACTGGTGGTGCGGGTGAACGACCGTGGACCGTTCGTCGGCGACCGGATCATCGACCTCAGCCACGAGGCGGCCCGCCAACTGGGCTACGACCGCGCGGGCCTGGCCCATGTGCGGGTGCGCTATGTGGGGCCCGCGCCGCTGACCGGGCCGGACGCCGGCCTGCGTTATGCCGTGGCGGGCAAGCCGCTGCCGACCCGCCTGTCGGGCGAGACGCCGCCGCGCGCCGCCATGGCGCGCTCCGGGCCGGACCCGGTGCTGGCGCTGGCCTCGGCTGCCGCCGCCCCGCCGGCCCAGGTTGCGCAGGCCGCGCCGAAGGTGGTGGGCATCAGCGCTCAGGAGCTGCCGCCGGTGACCGGCGCCGCCATCTCCTCCGCGCCGATCGCGGCCGCCCCGATCTCCACGGCGTCCCGCGCCGCTGCGCCGACGCTCGTCGCCCAGACCGGATCGGCGGGGTCGGCCCTGCGCGTCCAGGCCGGCGCCTTTTCCAGCGAAGCGAACGCCCAGCGCGCGGTCTCCGCCCTGGCCCAGACCGGCCCGGCCTCGATCGAGGCGATGCAGCGGGACGGGACGACGTTCTATCGCGTGGTCATGCCGGCCCCGGCCGACGAGGCGGCCGCCTATGCGCTGCGCGACCGCGTCGCCGAGATCGGCTTCGCCGACGCCCGCGTCGTTCGGACCTTCTAGCCGCCGCTAGACAAACCCCGCGAACCGGCCAATTTGGCCGCGTGGCGCGCGGTCGGTTCATTACGTTCGAAGGCGGGGAAGGGGCCGGGAAATCCACCCAGGTCCAGCGCCTTGCCGCGCGCCTGAAGGCGCAGGGTCGCGAGGTCGTCACCACCCGCGAACCGGGCGGCTCACCGGGCGCCGAGAGCATCCGCGACATCGTCCTGCGCGGCGACGCCGACCGCTGGAGTCCTGTCACCGAGACGCTCTTGATGTACGCCGCCCGCCGCGACCACGTGGAGCGGGTGATCCGTCCGGCCCTGGCGAAGGGCGCCTGGGTGGTCTGTGACCGCTTCGCCGACTCCACACGGGCCTATCAGGGGGCGGCCGGCGGCACCGACCCCGGCCTGATCGCGGCGCTGGAAACCTACATCCTGGAGGCCACACGGCCCGACCTGACGCTGGTGTTCGACCTGCCGGCCGACGTGGGCCTGGAACGCGCGCACATCCGGGCCGGCGCGGAGATGCGGTTCGAGAGCAAGGGCATGGCGTTCCACGAGCGCCTACGCGAGGGCTTCCTGGCGATCGCCAGGGCGGAGCCGGAGCGATGCGCCGTGATCGACGCTTGCGACACCATGGACGGCGTCGAGGGCCAGGTCTGGGCGGCGGTGGCCGAGCGGCTGGCGGCCCATGGCTGAGATCGAGGTCCCGCACCCGCGCGAGGTCCATGCACTGCAGGGCCAGGAGGCGGCCGAGGCCGATTTCGAGGCGGCCCGGGCGCGCGGCCGGCTGCACCACGCCTGGCTGCTGACCGGGCCCGAGGGCGTCGGCAAGGCCACCTTCGCCTACCGCGCCGCGCGCCGGCTGCTGGGCGCGCCAGCGGACGCGGCCCGCGGGGACCTGAGCGTCGACCCCGCTCACCCGGTCGCCCGCCAGGTCGCCGCGCGCAGCCATCCCGACCTGTTCGTGCTGGAGCGCGAGGGCCCCGACGGCAAGCCGCGCCGGATCATCCCGGTGGACGACGCGCGCAAGCTGGCGGAGTTCTTCTCCAAGTCGCCGGCCAGCGCCCCGCACCGGGTGGCGATCATCGACGCCGCCGACGACCTCAACCCCAACGCCGCCAACGCCATCCTCAAGACCCTGGAAGAGCCGCCGCCGCGCGGGGTGCTGCTGATGGTGTCGCATTCGCCGGGGCGCCTGCTGCCGACGATCCGCTCGCGTTGCCGCCGCCTGGCGTTCCAGCCGCTGGGGGTGGAGGCCACCGCCGCCTTCGTCCGCGACCGCGCCGGCGCCAATCCGGAGGAGGCGCTACGCCTGGCGCACATGGCCGAGGGCGCGCCGGGCCGGGCGCTGCAGCTGGCGGCCGCCAACGCCATCGCCATGG
>Ga0307511_10007006_pt1 | contig 11348 bp, 11 predicted proteins | sample 13_EM_MG_FD_200266 | JGI IMG/M metagenome (GOLD analysis project Ga0307511, IMG submission 200266) | Populus trichocarpa ectomycorrhiza microbial communities from riparian zone in the Pacific Northwest, United States - 13_EM | ecosystem: Host-associated > Plants > Roots > Unclassified | place...
AGGCAAAAAATATGATGCAAACCGTTGGATGTCAAAAGGAACTATAATTCAATTTCTATGTGTCTTGATTATAATTCATACATTAGACTTCAAATTCAGAAATTACTTTGATCTCAGCTGCTTCTGGAGAAATGTCAGCTTTCTTTCCTCTAAGACGCTGCAAAACACCTTCAAACTCCTTTTTACGACCATTCTTTAACTGCATATATAGCTTTGCTCATTGCTAAAATCTCGTTGTAGTACACATTAATTGACAACACAGAAGTTATTGAACTTACTAGCCATCTGGGGGACTCTGGGATGAAGAATAGACAAAGAATCTGTAGGAGACATGGAATGCTTCCTGATAAATTCAAAATCATAATAAGATTGTCATGGAATTGGCTCCGATAATCAGATTATACTCTCCGTATTACACCAGACTTAAAAACTCGTTTTTCTAAGAAATTAACAAAATAATGCTACCTATTAGAGCCAGTCCACGCCATTTTACAACCGAACCAATAAGATATACAATTGCTACTCCAGAACCAGTCATCCACTGTAGAAAAGATGGTAGCAAGGCAAGTACGTTAACAGACACACAAATAGCTATATTATTCCAAGATTTTGAATGGTAAAACGTACCGGATTGAATGTCATAAGTCCTCCTCTAAGATTCTTGGGTGTTATTTCTGCAATAAAAATATTTCCCTGTAGACAATGGAACTTAGACTACCAAGTCCTTTACGTTGTAAATTAAATACAAAATCTCGAAGCATGTACCACATAAGAAGTAAGAGCAATTCCAATTCCTTGCAGAAGTCTTCCAAGGTCAAGCAACCAAGAAACCTATCAGCATGCACTAAACATTTAACACTACAAATCTAGAGCTTAACTCTAAAACATACTAATGATATATTTGTATACATATGGGTACTAGAGAGCATGGGTATTAATTAAACATAAGCTGTAAAGAAAACGAAGTATGGGAGAGACAAGACCTTGGTGAATGCTATTGCAAGCCACCCTAAGATGAAGAAGACATTGATGATCCACATTGTCTGTTTCACAAGATTCATAAACATTGTCAGCTCAAGAGTTGAATAGGATTCAACAAACTAGACCCTAAAATGTTTTTTGATGTTCAAATGCTGATAAAATCTCACAGTTCTATGGCCAAAGTAATCGGCTGTCTTCCCGCTCATCAATGCACCAATCATTCCTCCAACAGCCAACATTGAACCAAAAACCGAGTACTGCATGTTATAAATGAAAAGGGACGTGATAAAATAACATGGTCTCCCTTAAATGAGGAAAATCATTCAAAATGGTAGGTTAATTAAGGGAATCAAGTGCAGGTATGAGGTATCTCACCTCTGCCATAGAGAGGCTCAAATCAGCTAAGACTCCATATTCAGCAGGGGACGAATATCCAATCTGGGAAAGAATTATTAAAAACAGAATTAGCTAGTGTTAAATTTAGAGCTCGTGTGCAACCACAATTAAGCTGTTAGATGAGCACGGTAAAGTTGATCAATGACTTGGTTAATCCAAGTGATCACAAAATTACCATCTTCAGTTTTCACTAATTTCTGTGGGGAAAAAATATAGAACCAATTATAAGTGCAACAGTAAAGGAAAAATATCATTAAAATGTGGTCAAGATTTTTGGTTGCCAGACTTCGATCCTCCATTTGTGTTCACAGGATATTAGCGATGGGAAATCTGTGCTGTTTGGAAATGAATTTCTATATATAGCCAAGTCTTTCTTTTGTTTTTTTTTTTGATGAATAGCCAAGTGCCTAATGTTTATCAACTCTCGGTGTCGCTTAAAGTGTCTTGCTTTAGCATAAACTTGAAAGTGGCAACCACACTCGAGTCCTTGTGGCTCTAATTTATTCAATTATCACGTAGTGGAGGGAAATTATCTCCATTGTATAGCCCTAGCCTTAACAAGTGTCTCGATGACAATGACGGCCGTGAAAATGGCAATACATGCAATGAATATTTGAGAAATAGAAAGAAAATCCCTAAGAAGACGACAAGAGTCTAATATTTATCAAAATACAACAATACCCCTGAACTAAAGGATTCAAAGATTGGAGGGACCTGCATCTCCATGAAACCACTATTTTCTTCACTTAAATTAGCAAAAGAAAAATTATTATATTTGCTGTCAAAATCTCTAAAGGCCCCCCAGGCCCCAACAAACATTATTTTAAAGAAATAACCATGTGATAGTATTTTAAAGAAACTCAGAAATTGAGAGAGAGAGAGAGTGTACGTACACAATAGCCAGAAGTGAAAGAACAAGTAGCTGCAACAATGGTGCTAAAAACAAGAAAACCCGTGGCAGTAGAGTTACCGTCAACACCACCGTTGCTACTTTGATGATAGTGAGGATCTTCTTGATCAGCAACCAGCAGAGGCCTTCTTGCTTGCTCAGATCCCCCCATAAATATCTTCTTGTTGGCAAGTGCTCTGAATGGGAGCAGTGCAAGAACAATACGAGCCAAGGCTTTCAGAGGAGGGTGAAAGAGAGAGAGACTCTTTGCCCATCCAAGTTCAAGACCGTGGTGATCGCTAATATAGTAATATGTGGTCCATCGATATAGCCATGTTCGGGAGGGCAGATGGTTTTGTTTTTTATATATTAAAATAATATTTTTAAAAAAATATATAAAAATAAAATCTGTCGACTCAAGATTTCAGAAATCTAAATAAGACACGGTTAGGTTAATTCAAAAAAAAATTAATTTTTGTTCAAAACAACGTTATTTAAATTAAAAAAATAAAATAAAACACAGGACTAATAACTGTTTTCTTGACTCTTAGATTGTGTGTCTCGTGTGATCTTTGCATCCAAACTATTCTTAGAATTTGAAACTTTACATCAATCACCTGTTCCATCCTTGGTGGAAGGCATGGATTCTTCCACGTGTGTTGCATAATAAATTCAGGTAGAAATGGATCCGTGGAGGGGTGTAATATGACCCAATATTCAAAATCAAGGACCCAAATCAAAGCTTTTTTAAAACTAATGGATTGAATGTGACTCTTGTTAGATTTTAGGGACTTGAAACCTCTATTTCCCTTACTTAAATTAGAAACAAATTAATCTCCTTGCGGCCGAACCATCTCTAAAGGCCCACCGACAAACATTATTTTAGAGAACTGATCACACGATAGTATTTTAAAAAGAAACTCAGAAATTGAGAGATGACTGAGGGAGAGCAGGCGTCCGTAGACGATAGCCAGAAGTGAAAGAACAAGTAGCTGCAACAATGGTGCTAAAAACAAGAAAACCCGTGGCACTAGAGTTACCGTCAGCACCACCGTTGCTACATTGATGATGATGAGGAGGATCTTCTTGATCAGCAACCAGCAGAGGCCTTCTTGCTTGTTCAGACCCCCCCAGTAAATACATTCTTGTTGGCAAGTAGACAGGCTGGGAGCAGTGCAAGGACAATATGAGTAAAGGCTTTCAGAGGAGGGTGTGTGTGTGTGTGTGTGTGTGACAGAGAGAGAGAGAGACTCTGTCTAGCTACGGGTGCTTCGAATGGACGCTGGTTCTGCTCCATCAAACATTAAACCGCATGGCTGCACCATGAAGAGGAAGGAAATTTCAAAGAACAGTCTGGCGAACAAGGGGTCCATGTATAGCATTGAATATTTGTCCATCCAACCAGTCAAATCAAACACTTATTGTGTAAGGAAGGAGCACCTCCTCACTCTTCTTCACCAAGGACTGGCTTGACTTGGTGTCATGCACAGCACCTTTCCACCCTTGTTTTGCAACTCCTGCAACCATCTGCCACTCCTTTTTCAATAAAAATGTCATTGGATGGTTGCATAATCCTTCCATTTACACCTTCAGACTTAAAGTGTCTTTGCCTTTTGTTATTAGACGGTCTTTTCTTTGCTCCTCCTTTGAGAACACGTCCTCTAATTGCACTTGTCGCGTCAGATGTACTCTCAACATGCCTGCCTCTTGTCTCGTTTCACCTTTTTCATGTGCTCTTGTGCAGTCTTTCTTCACCGATTGCTTGCTTACGTTTGACAACAGCTCATTTGTCACAGGACATCTCTTTGTTCCTCTCATTATTTTAGCTCTTTGCGGATATCCACTGGGAACATGTGGAACTCGAGCATCCATCTGCCAATAACTTGCTAGTTGTGGTGATCCTTTTCGTATTGTCAATATTCTTTTTCTTTTTAAATAAAATTAAGGTTATGCTCGTTTTGATTTACTCAAGTTAAACTTGTATAAACCGTAATTTGAGATATGAGTCGAGCAAAGTTCAATAACTTTAATCTAAATCCTTACCCCATCATGCAAAATGAATCCAGAATAAAACAAATAGAATTAGATAATTTTTCACAATGAGTATTCCTTAAATGCTCGAAATAATAATAACAATAATCATAACTTGCCAATCATCAGGTAAAGATTTTGAGTAATGACATCAAATCATTGGGTTTTAGATTTTTATTTGAATAATAACCACCTATCCACTTTTTTTTTCAAAAAGATTTCATCGAATAGATAATTTTTATTTTTTTGAAAATCAATAATTTTAATAAATTGTTCAGATATGATGCTAAAATTTATTTAGGAAAGAGAAAATTGTTCAAATCTGATCCTCAAAAAAATTATTTAGGAGAGAGCAAAGAGCTAGAGTGTTTTAAATCTGTGCATCAGGATTGAATATAGTTCAAGTTTCAATTCAAATATCATAAAAATCATAACCAAATCATAATCATAAATATTTTTCAAATTTTATCTGAATCCAAACCAATAATATTTTTTTATTCAAAAGTATGAACAATTTGAAAATGTGTAAAGAAAGAAAAGTACGTAAAGAAAGAAAAATACAGTTGTACTGTCATAAAGCCCTTAACCATCGCTGATTATTTTTCTACATGTAGGTTTGTAAAGCAAGATGAGCGAAACAAGTTCCAGTCCCCCATTTGAAAACCATTGTTAGTTTTTCAGAGAAAGAGTCAATAACCATCAACACCATGAAGGGGAAACCTCATCAATTGGTGATATTGTTGGGGGTCTAATTTCATTGCCATTTGCCTTTCATCTATTTCTATAAACTAATGAATAAAGGGATATCGACCTTAGTTACTGGGCTACTGGCAAACCTAGACCCTTGATAGCAGGACCTTATGCATTAAAGGAGGGCAGAAAGGATCATAGCCTCCAAAATTGTACTGTTAAACTATATGCTTAACAACTCAAACTTGGAATTCATTCCTCAGCATAAGAAAAAAGTGGCATAAAAAAATTAACCATTGAAGGATAAAGCAGATCAGTCTGAGTTCCTTTTCATCAAGAAGCATACCTTGGAAAAAATTAATTCCTAACCATCTTAGTATTGTTGTCCCAGAGATTCAAATTGCTAAGAGAGAACAAGGGGACAAAAAATTTCTTAGCTCTGCACCACTAGTTAAGTAAAAACACAAAAGTATGGAAAGATTAGCAACACCTTCAAGCAAAGCCAGGAGAACTAGATTGTGCTGCACCATAACCTCCTCCTCCACGACCAAAGCCTGGCCTTCCACCAGAGCCCTGCAAGATCATAATAGAATTAGAAAAGAACGTGAAAAAATACTGATGGTGATTAAATAGGCATTAACAATTAGGGTTAGTGATGAAGTGAAATTACCCTAAATGCAGGCTGGTAATCTGCTGGAGCTCCTCCCTTCTCGTCACCTTCACCCCCTCGAGGGCCCCCTCGATAACCATCACGGTCACCAAATCTTGGGCGGTCTCCTTCAAAGCGAGGTGGGCCACTAGAAACCAAAGTAAACACCACATGTTAATTAGAGAATTCTAAAAAATCAATGAAAAGACAGGAAGACACTCAAAGAAAAGATAGGAAAACACTTAAAATCAGCAAATGGTCAGTATAATGTAAATTACCGGGGACGGTCACCAGGTGGGCCACCAAATGGCCGACCACCGGCAGGCTTTGATTGTTTCTTCAAAGTGGCAGGAACAATTTCAGAGGGAAGATTCAGGTATGTCCTCAAAAACTCAATCCCATCATTGGTAAGGTACCAGTAGTAGTACATCCATGCAAATGTCTCACGAACATATTCCTTGGATTTAAAGCTCTGCATGAGCTTGATAACCTGGAGATTGGGAACATCAATCTCTGGGTGCTTTGCAAGGTTGAAATCCTTCTTTGCATAGCAAACTCCCTCTGCAGATTAAAGACAAAGTTAAAATAAAAGAATGCAGATAAGGTATATGATAAGACTAATCTTCCTTAGTCCCATTTGGTTAACTTGAAAAAAAAAATCTTCTGTTCAATTTAACTGATTATAACCAAAAAATAAAATAAATCAAAACAGGCAGGGCTCATTGGCAAAGATTCTCACTGTAGTTTTACTTTTGTGTTCCAACTACTGGGGAAAAAAAAAGAAGCAAGAAACAAGGGTGTGGTTATCTCATAACCAGCACAACAATCTATCTGGTAAAAGTACATTAACATCAGCAGTTCAGTAGTGGCTTAGGTGTATTCTAAGCCTCCATAGAACAAATGAAAATGATTTTACTTATTTTTTCCATAACACTGGTTTTAAGCCACTACCAGAAGCTATAGCAGAAACCCATTAACTTAGCACCTATCCCCCCAATGGGGAAAATCTATTCAATAGAGATTGGAATATTAGTTGCATTGTCCAAACTATCCAACGCCATAAGAACAAGGAGAATACATTAAAAAAAATCCATTTGTTTAGAGAAAAAAGAGATGCGCCCAGTGTTAAACACATCAAAAGGAAGGATGGGCCTTGCTTTGACATTATTTTCAATTTTTGCACAAGCAGCAAAGACCTTGTATGAATATATCCTGACGGAAGAATATATAAATGTGAGTTCACCTTACCACCACCACAGTTTCTCTAATCAAGTTGTCAACCTATTTTAGTATCAATGCGTAATATTCTGAATCCTCATTACTAATGGAATCAAAATGATCTTTAGATTGATCAGAAGATCCCTTCAATTGGCTAGAATCCCTTCCTTGAAGGAAGCTAGATCTTGTGGAATCATATTGAATATTTGACACTACATTCCATGTCTTGCTGAAAAACCTATCCTTGTTTACTAACCACACTTTGTCCAACCAAATACAATTTTCTCGATATGTTCCTCTAAAAATCTGATACATGCATATCACCCCCCAACTAAGGAAGAGGTCTTGGTGGAATTGCCATATATGAAATCGAGCACAATTTTGCAAAGAAATAGCGCATTTCTTTCTCGAGAACCATTGCACAACATAATGTTTTTATTTCAAGATTTACCAACAAGCCCCAACAACTCAGCTTTCAAAAATCACAAGCAGTGAAGAAACTAACTCAAGACATATTCGTAACCCGAGTTCTTCAAAATTCATAGCCAAAAGAGAACATTCTAAAAAAAAACTTAGAAAGATAAAGTATTGCTTGGTGGGTAAGCAACTGAGAGTGGGATCAGAGGTGGAAAACAGACAACAAAACATGAAAAAATATATATAATACCTTGAAAGAGGTACTTAGAGATTTCTCTTCTGTTCTTTTCTGGAATAATCTGAAGATATCATCAAAAATAGAACAAGAAAACAGTAAGCAGCTAACTCACATTCGTATGTATGTGCTGATATGTTGAGAGAGCGAAAGAGAGAGGTTACCATGGTTGCGAAATCCAAGCCCCTTTCGTTTTTTGCAGCTGCGGAGATGAGAGAAGCTCTTCCTTTTGGTAGGGTAGAAAGCAGGGGACTTCGAAACCCTAGAGAAACGCTAAGTTCTGGGCTGGGTAAATGAATAGCCCTGAAGTTTTTTATGCGTGGGCTTATAATAAATCCAATCCATCCTTTTTGAAAGAAATTGACATCATTGAAGTTTTTTTTTCCTTAAAAAACAAAATTAAGTTAAGATACGTGGTAACGGTGCAACTGGTGCACGGATTTTTATTATATTTTTATTTTATTTTTTAAAATTAATTTTTTTATATTTTTAGATCTCATTCCAAAAATACAATTTTAAAAATAAAAATATATATTATTTTAATATATTTTCAAGTAAAAAACACTTTAAAAAACTATTATTACCAATATCACAAACACCTTCTTAGTTACTTCATGAATTCATATTTAAAAAACAAATATACACAAATTAAGAGAAGAGAGAAAATAAAACTTATGATCCATAAAAATAATAAAAATGTCTTCATTTTATAAAGTTTGGCCGAATCAATCAAGTCATTAAAAATCCAATCAAGTCTATTAAGTTTCGTCAAATTAATATTTTTTTATTAAACTTAAATCAAGCTTAAAATTATAGATGTTTTAAATCAAGTTTAACAACTATATATAAAATATTATATATACAGGTTTTTATAGTTGAATAAAAATATATGTTATCATAACTAACATCTCCACTTTTTACAATCTTAATTTGAGATATAGGTGCTTTCAAGAAGCCAATCTGTAAATTCTCCAAAATCCATGGTAGCGCTTGGAAGGACACAAGCCCAAGTAAAACTTTAAAAATGTGTTTATTAAAAAAAAATTAAATTAATTTTTTTAAATATATTTTAATGATTTTAATATACTAATATAAAAAATAAAAAATAATAATAATCTAAAAAAATTATTTTCAAATAAAATATATTTTTTAAAAATATCTTAACCGGTACAAGTAAAAGTAAAATATTAATATATTTGCATAGGCTTAGCCATTGATTTTCGTGCTATACTCGAGTGCAGGCAGTTTAGATAGGGTTACATGACGCTGGATGTTGAAAGGCTTGGATCTCTCCCATAAATAAAATTTGCTAATTGCTTAAGGTCTTCTAATTTGAACAAGTCTTGATATTCAAAATGAAGACCTTTGATACTAATTTCAGCACCAAGTAATATTAATTTCATGCTAAAAGTCAATGTCGCCTTCCGTCACACCTACTAGATGATTGTCTGTGTTTCCTTTTATTAAAAAAAATCATCTGGGTAATATTCATTAATTCAAAGCATTTATCTAGGAGTTTGTGGCAGTTTTTAATTAACATTGGATGGTATAATTAAAGAGAGATTAAAACTGGACTAATACTAAAGTTTCCCAGCTAGTATGCAAAACAATAAATGGAATGGGGAAGAAATACAAGAGATAGAAGCACTCAATCACAGTCATACGAAGCTATCTTGAAGATCTCTATTGTGTGACTGAAGAACTTAAATTATAGCTTGAGCTGATACTGCGAATTTCCATATTGGAGGCAGCAATGCATGGTTCAGGGTTTGAGGGAACAGGCATGTTAGTACTTTCCAGCATATTCACAATCTGATCCATTGTTGGCCTAGCATGTAATAAAGGATGAGCACAGATAAGAGCAACGTGCACATATTGTTCCATCACTTCTGGTAACCCCAGCTCAGGCAGGTTATCTTCGATGATATCCAATCCTCTGCCTTCCTTGGCTAGCGACCACGCCCAATCTGTCAAAAGAGAAACATTTCCCTCGTTGTTTTCAGAAGCCTTTTTTCCACTCAGAAGCTCAAGAAGCACAACTCCGAAGCTGTAGACATCGCTTCTTTCGGTTAACGTCCCATACAAGGCATACTCCGGGGCGACGTAACCAAGAGTCCCGGCAACTCTTGTGCTCAAATGTGTCATTCCCTGTGAATTGAACCTTGCAAGGCCAAAATCTGCAACTTTTGCCTCGAAGTTGTCATCCAAAAGTATATTGCTAGCTTTAATATCCCTGTGGATGATTGCTGGATGTACCCCATAGTGTAAATACGCCAAACCCCGAGCGGTTCCGAGGGCGATCTTCTGACGAATCGGCCAGCTAAGTTTCATTTTTCCTGATTCGAAAAGATGGTTGTAGAGACTTCCATTATGCATCAAATCGCACACAATGATCCTTTGATGAGCTTCTGGAGGAACTTTTTGGGTGCAATAGCCTCTTAAAGCAACAAGATTGACATGCCTCACACTGGCTATGATTTCCACTTCGAGTGCAAACGTTGCATCGCCACTACCAGAACAGTTCTTGAACCTCTTGAATGCAACTTCAGATCCATCCGGTAACATCCCTTTGTAAACATTCCCATAACCTCCTTTGCCAATAATATTATGTCTAGAGAAATTCATTGTTGCCTTCGTGATTTCCTCGATTTTGAATTTGACTATATTAGTGCTTCTAATGTGCAATCCAAACCCAAGATCCAAACTAGCATCCTCTAGATCTGGACTGATCTTTTCCTTGTCGCTTTTCCCGTGTAGCTTCCAGCGTAAGCAAACTGCAATAAAGCCCCCCAAGACACCAAACACGGAACCCGCAGCAATGCCAGCAATCACAGCCTTGTGATGCTCATTGGTTGTGGACTTCACTGAATACTTAAGCCTGAACAAGCACTTTGCAGTTCCGGGATCGGTCGGTCCAAACCGATTAATAATGGCAGCTGCATACATAGACAGATAGCCAGAACAATCTGAGGCATTCACAGGTTGAGGATCACGAAGATACAGATCCCCAAGACTCAACAATTTCTTGGTACAAGAACCACAAGCAAGGTCATCATCCAGAGATCGATTACAATAAAGCTTCATCTCTTGCAACTTGGACTCGGGAAATTTGATCTCAAACTGTGCCACAGATGTAATATTCATACAGCCCTTTGAGATCCATCCAGCCTGATAACCACAGCCAGACTGGATATCAAGACCATCTGAAACCTCGCTAATCACGTTCCGATATGATTGCCAACATGTCTGAAATGTATCAGGAGGAGGAACAAAGGACCTGGCGGTTCGCAGATATTCTGACCGAACAAAACGAATTCCATCAGGAACGAATTGACATTGATTAGGCAGATCAATAAATGAATGTTTCGGACGAGCTTTACTGACTAATTCACGAATGACACTGTAGTTTAATGGGCAAGAGGCTTCAAAAAGGTTTCTGTTTGAGATTTCCCAGCAATTAGCACTTTGAAAACAGAATTCTGAAAGGGCTAAGAGCAGGACTAATTGAAAAACCTTGAACTGAAAGAGGAACATGTCTGAGTTATGGTTTCATAGGATCTGAAAACCATGATTCCAACCTGAACTTTCATGGGAATGGATAATCATAACCTTAAATCTACCTTTCTCAATGTCTCAGCCTCAATGACCTTTCTTGACAGTCAGTGATTGGGCGGCAAGAGATAGAACGAGTCTTCAACTTATTTTTTAAGCGAGGATTACTTCATTTGTCTATGCTGATATTGATTCCCTAACAACTGCATTCTTTGTAGCCCGTGTGACTTCATAGGATACTAATTTAACATATGGTTTTTAACACTTAGCTATGAACATGGAACCTTTTA
>Ga0307511_10007008_pt1 | contig 11346 bp, 8 predicted proteins | sample 13_EM_MG_FD_200266 | JGI IMG/M metagenome (GOLD analysis project Ga0307511, IMG submission 200266) | Populus trichocarpa ectomycorrhiza microbial communities from riparian zone in the Pacific Northwest, United States - 13_EM | ecosystem: Host-associated > Plants > Roots > Unclassified | place...
ATTCAGCCGAGTGTGAGGGGTAGAGAAGGGGGGGGTGGCTCATCCAGAAGGTTATATTGCAAGTAGGAGGCAGTGGTATTAGGTTGATTTTGGGAGGACGTGGGGGTTACCATGTTGTAGAGTGTAGTTGTTTCCGTAGATCTCAACGCAGGCGGAATATCCTCTGAACACTGTGCTTGTATGATATTACAGAAGTGCCTAAAACGGCTAGTATGTCTCAGCTGGGCGGAAACCCTGTCGTGCACTCTACAGTCTGGACCAGTCGGGAAGGGCCACGGGCAAACACAGGAGTAGGTTGCTTGCACAATCCTCTGCTAACTTACTTGCACCAATGATTTTAGCATGGGTTGTTTTCTTCCCTGCGTGTACTAAGGCGTCATGAATATGTGTAATAATATCAAAGACATCGTTCTCTAGAACTACTCATGTTCCATTCCTGCCCTTGCCAGCAATAAAATTAAGCACATGATTGCGCAGCTCGTATCCATTTAATGCCTTTCACCGCGCCTTAATTGCCTACAGATCAACCGCTGGGGCCCCCAATAATGGATCCCGAAGGTTATTAGCCACCGCCTACTTGTATTAAATCCCTGGGCATTGCATTACCTCCAGAATTGACCAGAGATTTGTTGTTTATTGTATGCAGAAGAGAATGATCCAAGTGCGCTTCCTGATGGAGCGGAACCTGGAGGTTCACATCCATGCCACTAGTATTTTCTGCAACTGGCGTTAGTCGAGCAGAGCGCTGGCTGGGTGCTGTGATGTCAAAAATATTGTATGTTGTGATGTAGCAAAGTCTTAAGGACGTGACTCGCAAGCTAATTTCTACGAAATTCATTCTTAGCCGGATTCCTAGGTAATGGCCCAGATCGAACATTCCTCCAATCATCCTCAACCTATTAGTAATTACCTCCAGTCTCCTAGCCTCGGTGGGAGGTATACAACAACTTTTGAGAGCCATCATAAGTTTCCAACTTCTAATAGGTTTAATATAATCTGCTACGGTTTGATGTGTTTGGTTTGTAACCACAATCCATACACCTCTACATATGCCGTTGAATAGGGAGCATAATAACTCTAGTGTAGAAATTTTTTATTTGATCTATATTGATTAACTACTGCAGTACCCATCAAGATTACAATGTGACAATATGAGGTTACTACACTTGGCCAAAATCAACCCAATAATATTCATATGCTACTGTACTTATGGATTATCAGTTCAGGGTAACACTTCTACTGGACCCCAGTCATGTGTTGGACATGTTTGCAAAAACAGCGATATAAGTTTAGCGTGATAAGTTTAAGGCAATGTATGTGCTCATGCAATGGATATCGCGCTAATAAACTAGGGGCTCAACCTAGCAACAAGGGCCGGTGCTGCGGCCAGCTAACATCCGATTCCATTGGACTTCAAACCCATCAAAGAGCTTTTGGATGGGCTTGGCTCTATCCAGGCTGGCGGAGATTTGGGCAAGCTGGTTCAACTGACATATGAACTGGAAAGGGTTGTCTCTGTGGTAAACCGTACTTGTTTCTTTGTTTTTTTTCCCTAGAAAAGGGGGGGGGGGTTGCACACCCGTAGGGGACGTATGGCGGGCCGGGTAGATCGTCCTCAGGTGCTTCCACATAAGAGGTAGTGTGGATTGAGCAACCTTCTGAAGAATAGGCTGACTAAAGGCCCTTTATTAAGATGGGTTTTGCATGTCTGCATAGAGCCCCATCCATATAGCCCGGGAAAGTCAATCGTCACGCCCCACCACACCCTATCACCTTCTTCGAAGGTCTTGGGTATTGATGGTAAAACTTTTGCCCTTTTTGTTTATTGTTGTAGGGCTGGGCCAGAGGTGTTGGAATATACATATTCACCACCCTCATTGGTTATTTGTTCCCAGTGACTTCAGCTGTGATATGCCTCTATATTTGGTTTCTGTATTGATAGAACACTACATACTCCACTATCACTTTTATGTGACAGTATCGATCCTTTTGTTGATTATGTTATTTATTTATCTCTTTGGTGTATCTATAGAGTCGCTCAAGTGTCACCCTGAATTATGTAGCAGGAACCTTCCGGTCACTGCTGTCTATTTTCTTTTCTACCTGTTTGCTCCTTATTTATTAGATTCTGTTACGGTTAATTTCTCTTTCATATTTCCTTGGTCGCTGTTACCCTGAATTTTCCGCACAATACAGTCTGGTTCACAAAGTGGGCGATTGAGCTAGGCTGCATGAAGGACAGGCGCATATATGATTATCTGCTTGGGTCTGGGGGCCAGTGGGTGTAGTGTAACATCATAGCGAGCATCCGATTTACCATTATGAATGTAGCATAGAGAGGTAAAGGTGTAAGAAATATACTCTACCGACCCTATCTGGCCTGACCTTGGCCGAGAAGCATATATCCATGTGGATGTATGTATGATGTCTTGGGATATGTACATATTATGTTGAGCTATCGCGGCATAAACCCCAATAACCCGAACGCAGAGGCATCACGTGAGGGCTGGATTCATGTATATAGCACATCTTCCATCAATTCCATCAAACTCGGCTCCCCCACCAGCAGCAAGCTCCGCCACCAGCCCCACCCCGGGAGAAACCATTCCGACTCCTCGAGATCCATGGTAGCAATACGGTAGCCACAGTCTTTTGTTTCGCTACCGGTGATGATTCCCCTCAACTACCTACTAACGCATTTGTCCACCATATCGCTAGGAAACACTAGGGACGAGGCCTTTCCACTGCCGTCTCACTTGTCTCTTCTTAGTCATCAAACTGGCGCCAGAGAGTGGCCCTACCACCGCTTTCCTAGTTCGTGGTGGGTGTTAAATTCGTTGCATAGTAGGGAATGTGGAGTTTCAACGAAGGAAAATCATGATAGAGGTATGAGTGTAGTCCGATCCAGAATGTGCAGACCGGATGAATCCATTTCCTGCCTGAGTGATCTCGTGTTAGTATCCATCGACCAGGATGGGGGAAGGAAGCTTACCTTGGTGTATTGCATGTATTGCTCGTTTTGCGAAGTTACTGTAACGTGGAGATAGAACGAGCGAGCGATGGAGGCAGCGGAAACTGTGGAATGTAATTTGCTTGCCGTGCTACCCTTTAATCGCCGGTGATATCAGGAGTATTTAAATAGGAATCTTTGGGGCGGTGAGAACGCGTAGTCAGCTCGGACTACCGCCAGAACACGCCGAGTGGGCGATGTAACCGAAAACGATTTAAGTTGAGCAAGGTCTAGAGATCTGCCTAAGGTTTTTCTTAGGAGATGTTATTAACAGCAGTCGGTCGGTGACTATGTAGTTAGTGAAGCTCTTTCAGAAATCACCAGTGCGATATCCTCAAAATATACCGCCCCACACTGCTGTGGGAGTAGAGGGTTTCAACAACGAAGGAAAGTTCTTATTGAGGTAGGCGAGTAGCCCGAAGTTGACAACATCCAGAAGGTGCAGGCCGGATGAATCTATTTCCTGGCTGAGTGATCTCGTCAGTATCCGTCGACTAGTATGGGGGAAGGGAGCTAACCTTGGTGTGTAGGGTGTATTCTTACGACACCCAGTATGCAACGATTGGACCTTCCAAACGAGTCTTTAAACCGTACTCATGGAGTATCATATCGGTGGGCAGCTTCATCTGCATCCTGCACGCCACCCGTACGCTCTGGTGTATCCACTTACTCCACGACAGGGAAACCTTTGGCACTAGAGGTCATATGTTTAGCACCTGGTGATAAAAGCAGTGGAGTCTGGGGTACATACATATTGCCTACATTCCCAAAGCACCAACATGGGTAATGTTACGTCATCTTCGAAGGTGAGAATGCTATTTGACGTATTTTTTTTCCCCCTACATATTCATTGCTCATATGCGAGCCCGTTAGGGGGCCCATGATGAGCCGCTATTTGACGTAGAACTGCCTCTTTGTTGGCTTGGTGACGAACGGATAGTCTTATTCAGGGGCAGATATTCATCGACTTCTTCATTCTGTAGTCGAACGGAAGGAATTATTCAGAGGCAGATATTCATCGACCCCCCCATCTTGTAGAAGGACCTCCTAGTTGGCCTGGAGATGAGCATAAAGTCTTATTCAGGGGCAGATATTCAGCGACTTCTTCATGCTGTAGTCGAACGGAAAGTCCTATTCAGGGGCAGATATCCATCGACTCTTCCATTATCAAGGAGCATAGCCTCACCGCATCCTGTCTACCCTTCCTGATGCCCAACCACTCACCCTAGCCTCCTGGCTTGTTGCTCTAGGGCTAGTTGCTCTCTTTCCCTCTGCTGGGGAGTCTTTGCCAACCTAGTTGGCGTGGAAGAACTCACGGGGTTAGGGGCAGATTGCCCTGCCTCCCTTTCAGCACGAACCCTGACAAAGTATGCCGTCACCTCGGGATCGACCGCGGGCTTTCTACGAGGGCGGGAGTTCATTTTGCAGACAGATGAGATAAATTGCTGATAAGATCTTTTTAGGGGAATCAGGATATTTGGGTCTCGGTGTGAGGTGATGATTGGTTTGACAAGATCACGGTGAAAAGAGCAGGGGTAGAATAAGATCTCGGTGTGAAGAGATGAGAGATATGACCAAATCTCGCTGTGAAGTAGGTCTTATGTGTAGGGATTCTCGGTCTCGGTGTGAAGCGATGATAGGTTTGACAAGATCTGAGTTACCAAATCAGAATGTGATTGATTGAAAGGTACTTCGTACAGGGTGCCTAGCCACCACTGCCCTTTAGGTATCTCCGCCGAGGACCTTGGTGCGCCGAGGATACAGTGTGAATCGTACATCATAATGAGCTTCCCTGCAGACCGCCTTGATATCAAGCACTCATAGAAACACACATCGGGGTGATACAACCACCAACCTCGAATGTAGATTTCATGTCGCAGGTCTCGATTGTAGTAAGATCATTCCATTAAACAACTTTAGAATTGACTTCATCAGAGTATGTTTTCAATTCGGTGGGGATATAATTGAGGTGTAGGGTGCCACAAGCATTATGCTAAGATTGCTGTAGAGACGACGAGAGAGTCCATATAGAGGTGGAATCGAGTGTAATCATATATCCCCATCAGCTAATTAATTCCCATGGTTCTTCCGTCAGTGCAACCATTTAACTGCACGGCTCAGTACCATACATCACGGGGATGCGGATCACCACCGGGATGTGGATCAGCATGGCGCTAGCTACATTTGGGGTGATATTGAGCTTTTCAACAGCCTAGAGTGGACGGAATCAAAGGAGTACGAACCAATGACCTCCGAAGGACCTCTGTGAGGGTTGAACGTGGGGCGTGAGGGGTCTGGCCCCAATGGAAGGGGGGTAATAGGGTCAATCCATGGATAACAGACCGAGTGAAGTACAGAGTGATAAACCGCTTGAGTGTGTATCTCATGGTCCCAATTGATTATGATATACCCCAACATGTATTTGGGATTGAATTGTGACAAGTAGAGCCATATTTGAGCAGCTCAGTTTTGCCTGAAGCCCCCTTATTTAACACTCTTTTCCGTTATAGCCGGAGGTTTCTTTATATCTCCTCTCTGAGGCTGTTATACGCTAGCCAATATCTTACTGTCAAAAGCACTGCCATAACCACTCTCAATTTGCCTCTGACCCTACTGAGCAGTCAGGTATACTGTTTTCGGTCATTTAGTGGTGATAGCTTGCACAATGCGCTCATGCTGGTCTGCAATAATTCCAAAGTGCTTTAAGCATTCTATGGCACTCAAAAGTCCCACTTTATCTCCAGGAGAGTTATTTCAGAACATTACTTTGGTCTGTTAAGTGTTGTAGAGGGAGGAGTACTGGCGGTTCAGTATTGCCATGAGAGTAGGAAGAGGAGGCTGATGGCGATTCTGAGACATGTCCGTGCGGTACCTTGGCAACTATATTTCATCAACTTTTAGTCCATACATACTGCAATTCCTACCTTCCATTTTTCACCACCTCATATATCAATGCTCACCCCCAGGGCGGCACTTGCAGATGGCTTCTAAGTATACATTAAACTTCTGGTTTTAATTTGAGCCTATTTACATTATAATTCGATTTTTTTAACAATTAAATACATGCCTACCGGAAGTGCGCCGGATCCCCGTCAAATACGTTAGTTGTTGAGTTGACCCAAGCTGGCATGAACGACACCATCACGAAACCCTTCGATATGAACATCCTGTTTGAAAAACTTGACAAACTGACCGAGCGGTTCGGCACCGCTGGAGCCTTATGAAAGCAGTGGTATTAAAGCTCAAGGTTAGAAACACCCCCATCACCTACCACCGCTCTCCCAGGCTGACCAATTTGCCCTCCTAGTATCCCTACCCTATATCAGTCAAGGGAAGTGGTGAGAAAATTAAGTCTGAGCATTTGTATGTTTGTATGGTTGGACTTTTCACAATAGTTTGGATTTCGGGGGGCGTCTGTTGAGTTCTGCAATATTTTCAGTCTGGTTGTAGTGTACTTTCATACCCTGGTCAGTTGATGTTGGAAATCCCTATTTGGGAGGCGGCAACCGTCGTGATTTGCAGTAGTCTAGTGCCCCTCATATTTGCAACGTGCCAGGCTATTTTTTCAGAAACAGGGCGCATCAAGAGGTGGTGGAATGTAGCTGTTGGAATATGATAATTCTGCATCACGAAGGGATCATCTGTTGGGATATTTTGGTTGTAGGGATTCATATGCCGGTCGGTATGTTATGGTTGTGTTGGAGGATTTATAAGTCGGGGAATACCCCCCTTCGTTAGATATCATTATTATTACCATCGACCATATCATCTCTTCACTCAGCCAACGGACATGGTTTCTTAGTGAAGAACGCTTATTTCTAACAATGGAGCAGGTTGATGGAAAATCATGCTACCAACGGCCAGCTCTATTTTTTTTCCTTCAAAAGTCAGTTATCATCAATAGTCGGCTCGAAATTGTCATCTTAGTGATTATTAAACCTCTTTGAGCTCTTTTGTGACACTTGCCAATGTCCATCTTAACGCCTGTATTCCTCCCGCCGCTCCACGGTCAACACCCGCATATCCGCATTGAGAAGATACTCAGTTCACTTAAAAAAACCCAAAAAACATCCGCATATATCCTATAGAACTACATGAAAATAATGTGATAATTCATCTATGGCCATGGGGTGTGAGATTCTGAGGAAAATTCCAGGGTCGGGTGTTTACTTTCATGTGGTAGGACGCAGCTGGGCTTCCTCCTTCCATGTCCTGATGTATTTTCCTGTGCCGCGACCACCCAAGGATAACATGATTCTTCGATGTGCAACGGTGTAGTGACCATATCCAATCTCTGCCAGACCTTGTGTGGTACCATAGAAATACGCGGGCAAGAAAGTAATAATGTATAAGAATGTAATCCAAAAGGGTGGCCGGCGTAGTGAAGAAATCTTAGTTTACATGCGAGCTGTGTGTTAGGAGCATTTTGTTTTCTTCATATCTATAACCGGTGGGGTACCATGCAAGAAAGAACCTATGGTTAAGAAAGGAACTATTGTTAAGAAAGTACCTATGAGCAAGAAAGTAATAGTGAATAAGACTCTGTAATGCCTTTTGGCAAAGCCATCGTACCGTAAATAAGACTGCAGTCTTGTTCGCGTATTTCTACGGAATAAAAATTAGTGCATTTACTCACTACAAAGTTTCCTGTGGTAGCTGGGTGTAGAAGTTGATGCTAGCAGCTAATTAGAGACCCATACCTTCATATATATTTGCCCACCTTGGTCAGTCAGAGATTCATGTCAATTCTATTGCTCCACCCTTGAACCGTCAACCTCATTATTATGCCTCAATCTGACTACCTAGCTGTGACCCTGTGATGATACTGGGTTATAATCTCTCATCACTAGTTAGACCGAGACTAGTTACAGGGAGACTGGCAATGCGGAGGCTGTTTCCTGAAGCAATAGCTAATTTAGAACGATACAGTGAACTAACCTACCAATAGCCATACCAAAATTCTGCAAGATCGTTCAAACCATCTTAGGCATATATTTATATATAAGAGTAATTAGCTAGGTCAAGGCCAAGGTATTGCTCATGATCCAGAGCTCCATAGGCTGACTAGTCAATGGAGGTTTTCCTGAACTGTTTTGGCATGACCTTCCATGAGCTCGGGTTGGTGGTATTGCCATCCTGTATAGGTGTTACTATGCTTGAAAGATATCACAGTATTTTAGCGGTGCTACATATGATGCACCGCATGAACCACTAAAGGCATGCAACGCCCCTGTCTAATACTAGGGATCCCCGACGTCGACATCACCTGATTATTACTAATCCATTCCTTCCCATTTGCCAACTTCACCAGTACCACGACGACCACCCAGTTATAGTAGTATTAGTAGCCTTTGCGGTGTCCATGTGTCGCGCTTCCCTGCTTTTGACATTTTGCTCATGTTCAGTCTATTTGTACTAAGCGCTATGCCTACACCTCCGCGGGTTTAGTCTTCGGTATTGTTTTAATACAAACAAAGCCTTCACACAACGTCCGCTAGGCACACTATATGGCCACATCAGTAGCTGAATATATAAAATACAATAAAATTGGGCATATTACCATCTGCTCAGTAGGCTCCTTTCTCCGGTTTCAATCTTCTGAGTATAGATCCACTATGTTTAAATATGCCCCACTACCTGTGCTGCCTTACAAGGATCCCATATAGGTTTTAACTTCGACACCGAGAGGCATGAGTGGGCTTCAGGGATCTCTTATTGGAATTAATGAAGACACAGTATTAATTCTCTATACACAAACAAACTTACCTTGTGCTCACCCTTGAAAACAACGAATTGCCCCCAGTCAAACCAGCCGAGGCCCCAGCCTTCGAACCCCTTACTGCCGCATACCCACCCCACGTGCCCATAGAAACCTTGTAATCGGTTCAAGCAATTACTCTGGATACGTGGGGTATTTGGAGCGAACTCCCTGATCACTAAATTGGTCCTTGAGTGACACCTGGAATGCTGATACAACAAAGCTGTCCTTGATATAATTGTCATCCTCTACCATACATCGCGGGGATACGGATCACTTTCTTCCTACATACATTATGAGCTAGCTCTGGTTACCCGAGGGCGTAGGCGCAACCACCAGATTAAAAATGAGACTAGCGAGTTCAGGATAACTTCTCGTTGTTGTGACCTAATTATTAGGGATTACCTTTCATAGCTAAGGCTGAATACGAGTAATGACTTTAAAAATAAAAAAAAAAGAGCTGCGATCAAAGCTCCTAAACAGAGTTAGTGTGTTCGGCAATGTGAGTATTGGTTAGTTGTTGATTAGGTTGTTGGATGATTAGGTTCAGTAATATTAATAGAAAAAGTTACCTTGAGCATGCATTTAAACATGTTTTAGGGGGTTCAACAATGTTCATGCTTTTGAACAGCACTTATGTGCCTCATGATAACCAGGTGTGTAAAGGGCATTGACGTACCTGAACACTGCTTATCTACCAAAACCTCAAATAACTCTCAGGGACCCGCCGATCATCGTCGGACGATGATGGGGCAGATAGGATAAAAGAGCTTTTATATCAGTCGGAAGACCATTTAAATATTGTTAAAGTATGTCAACTATGGGGTCATTGCGGAGCTATTAACCTTGGCCAGCTTAAGCAATATTACTATGTATAAACTAAGTATGTACAGTTCCTGAATGGAACTGTCCGGGATGCATAAATGAGGGCGCGCATAACCGGTTCATGTGTGCTGCATACATGGGAATCTTGCATATTCCAGCCAGCACGAAGCGGGCTGGGCGGTTCTGGAAGCGATAGGGTGAGATTGGAAGAAATCGTGCTACTTGGCATAGGCAAAATAGACCCTTTATGCAATCCACCTAAACCGGTTATGCACGCCCTCATTGATGCGTCCCGGACAGTTCCTGAATGGTACTGTATAACTATAACAATGATAACACAAATTATTATCATACAAGAGTACATGTATATTTCTGATTGATAAGTCCACTTTAGCTCTTTGTTCGAGTCAAATTACCGGAATAGGTAATATGCTATATATCTCTAGTTTTATTTTCTTCTTCAGTTTTAATATACCTCTTGATTTTGTCTTTCATTTGTACCTTCCTGCGTTCGAGTACACGCCCTCCTTTTTTCCTCTTCCATCTGAACTATTTCAACAAGATCTTAAACGTACTAAATTCATTCTCTTCTACTGAGATACCCTATGCACTCAAACATCAAATATATAAGAGTGTATATATTTTCGGCCTTGATGCCTTTCCTTTCGAGCCCGGGTATTTTCAAGCGCCTTCTATGCTCGTCTGTAGTGTTGTGGGGTCATAAATCAGATGATGTCGCGGCGTCACTGATTGTGCCAAGATTCATGAGGTGTGCAAGCTAGACTTATAGCTGTTAGAGTTTAGTAGCCTAGTTGCTTAGTCAGAAGAGAGGAGAGGTCGATTTGAATGGAACCTCATACAACTTATAGCCTATTACAGCAGTGCTTTATGGTCCCGAGACTAATCTATTCATGCAACATGACCAGCATCTATCTAATCCATACTGCCGAATCTGACGCCTCCACTATGCCATCATGCTTTACCAACTTCACCAGAATTACCAGCGCTTCCCAAGTTACCCTGAACTCTCTGGCATTATTTTTATTGCCTATATCTGGACGTTCTTGTTTCTTGCACTGATGGTGTTCTCCTGTTATGCGGTCAGCTAACTATGTGTCCGCCACAGTCCATTGGCATATACCTGCTGCCTCTTAGCCTGAACCTCCGTAGATATTCAGCTCGCTCCCGCTATTTCCTTACACTATCGTCTCGATATCTCCTATACTATGGCTTTGATTAAGTCTCTCCTATATACTATTTTCTCTCCCAGCCTTTGTACATACTGCGTGGGATCGGCAAATTAACTGACCCTCCCTTGAATCCTCCCGGGCTCACCTGTGTTGGGAAAAAAAAAAAGCTCTGTATTTCCGCTGTTCTTAATACAAGCAAGTATTCACTACAGGGTCCTCTTCTGCCATATAGTGAGCTCTGTTCTTAATCCCCGCTACTGCCTCGTTCTCTGCTACTAGACCCACTGCGCTCAGATCTGCTCTACTACCTGCTCTGCTATCCATTCCACTGCTTATCCCATATACTTCATTAGCTCGTGAGAATAGGGAGGGTAGACGAAGCTACTTATGCATGCGGGCACTCCCCTGCCCCAGGTTCAGAAAAGAGAGGGGGGAGCTGATGGGGCTAGCCACGACGTGGGAACAGCTAGACGCTGGGCCAAGGAGGGGGATGAGGAGCCATACGACAAAGTGGAAACGTTCTTCGGCTTCCTGTTCACCCAAATGACTTAGGAAAGGGAGGG
>Ga0307511_10007009_pt1 | contig 11345 bp, 9 predicted proteins | sample 13_EM_MG_FD_200266 | JGI IMG/M metagenome (GOLD analysis project Ga0307511, IMG submission 200266) | Populus trichocarpa ectomycorrhiza microbial communities from riparian zone in the Pacific Northwest, United States - 13_EM | ecosystem: Host-associated > Plants > Roots > Unclassified | place...
TTTAATTTTATATATATACTAAGATTTTAAATATTTTTATAGCTTCTGTTATTTCAGAAGCCACCAGATCTAATTTCTTAAAAACCATATAAAAACAATCTAGTAGTGGTCTAGTGGTAAGAGTTTGGGACTAAGAGATTTGCTTCCCATGTGGTCTCAGGTGTGAGCCATGTGGTTACTAATATGATGGCCACTGGAGGCTTACATGATCGTTAACTTCAGGACCCATGAAATTAATCGAAGTGCGCACAAACTGACCCGGACATCCATGTTAATAAAAATAAAAACCCCACACACATAAATTGGCATGCTCTTAATTTATCTTTTCAATTTTAGTTTTTCTTTACTTATGTTCCAAATATTTCTTTATTTATTTAAATTTATATACAATTAATTCTCTATAAATTAATATTTTTAGAACCATAAAAATCTATAAATTAATCAAAATATTATTTAAATTTTGAATTTAGATTGGACTGAACATAAATATTATTTAATTGAGATTATTAATTTATCAATTTTATACTGTAAAGCACAATATAGTTTATATGAAAATTGATTAGAAGAATATTTAAATTTAACACATGTATATTAACTTAAAAAAATACATGAGTGTTAAAATTGGAAAAAAAAACTTTCGTTACTCCCAATAAGAGGACCGTTTTCTGACTGTTAAAGAGGCAAGAAATTTGAAATCAAAATTTAAAAAATCGGAGCCCACATGAACATACGATGATGGATGACTATATTACTGTTTTTATTTTAATTAAATTAAACAAGTATAAATAAATAAATAAATAAATACGTGCTAATTTGCAATTAGGACAAGTCCTTATTTTATTACCTCTCTCTCTCTCTCTCTCTATATATATATATAATGCCGTCCGTCGCCTGTCGGTGCACGTTGATAATAACACCTACTACTATATACTTTGATGAATATGGCACAAAAACTCTGATATTCTCTCAACCCTAAACCCGCTCTGTCTTTCTCTTTAAAAGGGACTGTATGCTGTCTGTCTGTGGTGCTTGTTGAAAGTGAAAACCCCCCAACAAAAAAAAGTGAGGAGGAGAAGGAAAGTGAAGGTCTGGCCGGGTTAAAGAGCATAGCTGTGAGAGTTGTTGGTGGGTTCAGTAGGAGAAGGAAAGCCAGGACGAAGAAAATTAAAGTTGAAGATAAGTTGATGGATTTGTGGCATAAGATGATCTTCCCTGTTAGGAGAGTTTGGCTTTCTGTTTCTGCTCGTGTCAAAGCTCGCAAAAATGGTCCGTCTCTTCTTTCTTTCTCCTCAGCTTATATTTTCCCTCGTAAATCTGCAGCTTTTTTCTTGGTTTGCTCCCTTTTCTTAATTTATTTTTTATTTATTCTTTTCAATCTGTATATGTTGCAGAAATTATTTTTCAAAGAGCCTAAATCAAATGTTTGGAAATAAATAATCAAGAAGTATGCTTAGTCTTGGTAGTGTTCATATTTCACAGCATAGTTAACTTTAATGCTTAAAAAGATTTCAGTGATGTGGGGCAAGATTTTATTGTTGATTGAGCTTGATTAGTAGCTCAAAGCTGCTAGAAAACTTGTTCATGAATTATTTTTACGTTTTTTTTTTTTTGGAAGATTCCATTTGTGATGAAAACATCCACAAAGAGAAATCCACTTGAAGACAGACAATCTGAGACTGTTTCAACTATACAGAATTGTCAAATCAAGCAATTATTCTTTCATAATTCAACAAGAAATTGCCAATTTGGAGATGCCTAAAAATATGTGTTAGGTAGTGACCCGAATAAGGAAAATTAATTACTTAAAATTCAAGTGAGATTTTACGCTGTAATTATTGAGTATTTATGATATACGAGAGAGATAAATACGAAGAAAAAAAAAAGGAAAGAAAAAAAATATTTTTTAAGAAAAAAAAAAAGAATTCTTATGATTTTTTTGATGGGATCGATATAATTTTTTCATTTACATAGTAGTATATAGTTTATAAAAAGTTAGGGACTTGGAAGAAATAAAAAAATAAATATGTTGTTCGAATTAATCAAGGTTTCTCCTTTTAATAGAATTATTACTATTATTTAAAAATTATGAATGGATCTTCCACAAGCTTGTAACATTCATTACAAGAAGATTTGTAATCTACAAATTCTGTTTTTATTCAATTATTTATGTCGTGAAATGAAGGATACATAGCTTATAAGATTCTCCCAACAACTAGCTTCATCCACTAGTATCAATCCACTTAAAAACAAACAAATAAAAAAAGATGAAGCTTAAATTCCAGGAGTCATGGCTACCATCAAATTGATAGGGAATTGTTAATTGCCTTGTTTCTTGTACTTGCCATCTAGTAGAAAAACTCTATATCAAAAGCTGGAGATGCAATGGTCAATTAACAGCATAAAGAAACATACAAATGCCTTCTGGGAAACATCAGCAGCCGAAAGATGAGCCCTGCAATAGGATCAACATCATTTTTAGTGCGACTTTATGCTTAGGTCATTTCAGTAAGGGTCCTGACAGCTGCATAAGTGATTTTTCTAATCACAACTTTAGTGGCCATATGTGCTCCCCAGATGGGTCCATGTCCACTCCTAATCCTTCTGGTGCTAGGAGTAAGGACCACCACTGAAACCTCAATCAATCCTGTACCAAAACAAACTTCAGAATAGTCTTATATCCCAATCACTTTGGAGGTATCGGATGGTTAATGTCATTTATTTTATTTAGTTATACGGTCAAGCAATTGGGTCACAGCTTCATTTATGATACCTTTTCAGCAGTAGAAAATACATGTGTAACTCACAAGTTTGTCTCCCTCTGTGTTTTGAGCAGGTGCTAATCTTCTGAAGCTTCACAATGATGTACAGACATGTGGATATGAAGATGTGCAAGTGATGTGGGAAATTCTAAGGAGATCGGAATCAGAGCTGATGGCAAGTCATCCAAAGCGCAAGCAACGGCCTTTTTGGAGAGTTTTTGTATGGTCTAACCACAGTGCAGCCTCATCCTTCTCTCCAAATCACTCCTGATACAAAACTCCTGCTTGATATTATGTAAGAATAATATGCTGCCTTTGTCTTTCAACTCGACATGGGCATTCATCATTTTGCTATCCAACGGCCGTCATTGCAGTAGCATGGTACAGAGCTGTTGCAGGGGTATCCAAATCGGTACAATATGAATGTGTCAAGTTTACCTTATAGCGAGTAAACAACTATCAGTTACATAATGTGCCTTCTGTAAATACACAATGTTTTGTCATAACCCACAGCCATAAATGAAAGCTTCCTCACAAGCAATGTCAGGAAAGAAAGGATACTATGGTAGAAACAAGCAATAATCCAATGTGAGAACATGGACGACCAGCCCCCCTTATCCATAACAGGGCGGGAGGGATTGCTAAAACACAGGCCAGTTATGAAAGCAACCTATACCATGCTCAATAATCCATATAACATGATTTTGCTTTTCTGAACAAGAGACATTAGATAAAATCATACACAGAGAAAAGGAAACTGTCAGTTTCTTGTAAAGCTAATAGTATCATCGCCCAGATAAAACCATACACTAATGGAATTTGATTAACTTCCTGTAGAATATCATTTTCCTCTCTACAAGAAAGATGCTAACAGAGTAACTGTAGCACCAAGGAATTTTGAAAGAAACCGTCACTTTCTGAAACGTCTAAAGGGAGAGGCAAAAGGAAACAACAAGATGCTTACAAACAGAGAATATTCGTCAGGTCGGGCAGAATTCTTGAAATTTTTGCACAAGCAATCATGCCACTGAGTTTTGTGAGTTTTTTTTCATATGATGAACACTTGCACAAAGCAAACATGGGCAAAGCAAAAATAAACGCATACGGGCTCCGTGGTTTTGTTGATTGCTACAAGGGGAGTTTAAGAAAGCCTTTGATTCTTGCCAATGGTAACGTGAAAAGACAGGGTTATCATGGATCAAAAACACAATAAACTATTTTAATTTTCATCTCTCATGCAAATGGGCTCTACTGATATCTATTGATTAATTGAAAATTAATATAACAGCAAAAAACAGAGCAGAATAACACAAGAAATCTACGTGTTCTCATCTACAGAGCAAGGTCGAGATATTTCAATGTGTTCCAAAATAGTGATGATAAAGAAAGCCATCTTGGCCTGCTCTAGAATGGTGATTTTGCACATGGAAGACTGTCAATTGGTAATCAAGTAACAAATGCTGGCGGCCAATATTTCAAAAGTTAAAGCACATAGTTTTCACTTCAATATTTGAGTAAGAAAAGTCCACCATGAACCGTAAGACAGGGGTCGGAAGTCCCTTGCGCGGGCTCCTCCTCCTTCGGCCATCGATGGGTCTTTATTAGACGGTGACTCCGAACAAGATAGTCATCAAATGGAAACCATTTTGCAGTTTTACATAGCAAATCCATTTCTACGAGAGAAGTGTCTCAAGCACAAACACATCACTATTAACACGCGAGGGAAAAGCTATGACAATCACTTCTTCATCATGTGTTGTAGTATTCATAAATTATTTATGATAATAACAAACTTCAAAATTAAAAGGATACATATAGCCTAAATCAACAATTTTAGAATGTTCTCTTTGTACTCTAGCTTGTTAATGGGAACATCATTGATGACATCATATTTGCTATTATTGTTATTACTAGCATTGTTAATGTCATAATTAACAACATAATCATTATTTTATCTATCTCATTATAGAATAGTAAAAAACTCTAATTCGCAACTTATTTCTTAACAAATACCGCTTGTTGTTCTTCAACTCTCAATCCACCTCACACTGTATGGTTTATGGCACTAATACCATGGAAAGAGTCTTGATCCTTGTAACTACCTTCTAGCATGTCTAAGGGGCTGTTGTCACTTTCCAAAGTCTTCTTTAGGGCTTTCAAGTAGAGTTAATACTTGTTGGTTTAGCACGTTTCACAACTACAATTAATACCTCTTTGTTGGTTTAGCATCCTTCACAACTACACTCGCTTGGCTGTCATCAACTAATTAAGACCCTTGAACCTTTTTGGAGAAGGATTCCTGGTTTTAGTCCACAAGTAAAACTACTTAGTTTATAAAGAAAATACTTTAAAAAGTCACATTATGATATTAGAGACAGGGAGTGCCTCTCCTATGGAAACATTAGAGATAGAAATGAAGAAACTTCACGATCGTATTGCTGGAAATGAGTGTGTGTGCATGAAAACAAATTTTAGTATCAATTGACAAAAAGAAAGAAAATGTATGTTAGTTCAAAGAGGAGTTAAAGCCAACAATTAATTTCCTGGTTCATATTAAAATCAGCAACAATCAGCAATAGGTAACTTGTTAATATTCAGGACCCCAACAATTCTACTGTAGATAATACATGTACAGGAACTTTTACAACTTGCATATTTTTACCTTCCTAACAAGCTAGACAAATTATTCCTGCAAAACTGTTTCTAAGAATTTCTCTCAACTAAAAGCAGAAAAACTATGCTAAGAATACAACAGAGCATCCAAGCAAGGGCATTCTGTTCTTTGATTACCTTTGATTGGTTGCTATAAAACGTGGTACTCTCTTGCTCTGGCTCAAGTTTATCTTGTTGGAGGCAGAGTTGTATGACAAGGGAAGGAAACTAATTCAAGAGGCTAAGAAAGGAGTTGACTGCAACAAATCTGCTCCTTTGGACTAGCCATCAAACTAATCACATCCCAAACATAATTTCTCCAGGACTTCATTCTTCTGATGGGCGCGTGCATATTTTCTCCAGCAGCAAGGGCCAGTCTTCTCCAAGCTGCTGTGGGTTAAGCTCCATTGAAACTTTCAAATCCAGTAAAGATATCAGGAAGTGGGATCTCTGTTCTTGCATTCCACCTAAAATCCTATTGCTACTTTGCACCTGAAAACGATGGCCTGGAAGAAAGCCATTAACAAGCTTCCCCTCAGAACGGTTCTCCTGGGAATTATTTTTTGTCAAATCACATCCACGCCTTCTATTAATGAGTTCAGTGCAGGACTTGATCAACCTTTTTAAGTAAGCATCCAAGCTGCTGTTCAGCAAATTGGCAGAGTCCATTGATACACCATCAAGGCCATGCGCTGCTGCAATCTGCTGCATTTGTTCTCTCAGTGTCTGTGTATCCAGCAATCCACCACTATCATACGAGCTAGCACATCTGTCATTGCTTGCTAAAGTCAAAGGCCCACGGGAACCACCTGCACTCACGATGCAAAATGGAATTCCAAGTGGTGCCTGAAGTGGAGTAGATATCTCAGATATTTCACTCTGTTCTTTACTATGTACAGATACCAAACCATCAGTTGACTGCTTTATTTGTGATAATTTTGCAGGACGCTGAAGGGAAACTTCCCCTTCTTGATGATGCTGCACCAGCTTCTGTATTCCATCTTCTGAAGCTATATTATCATCTGTAATGGTTGACTGATGAGAAGAAAAATCCGCCTTCCCATTCGGATAAGAATAGGACCAATCACTTGCAGATGTAGGAACCTCCTTATCAGGACTTGGCAGCGGCGGCGGGACAGTGGCATTACAAGCATTTTTCAAAATCGAACGTATAAATTGATTATGTAACAGAACATTATCTTTCCCAATAACAGAAACACAGAGCTTATTAAACTCAACCTTGCTCAGCTTCAGACTCAAAAATCTATTCAAATAATAGAAGTACAACTTCGACCTGTCTGCCCCAATTCTCTTCACTATCTGAACTTTCAACTCCGCGAGATTTACCCGCGAATGCTGAGATGACGGTTGCATCTCTCTCACCACATAGTCGGCAAAAACCAAAAAGACAAAAGAGTAGCAAAAATCACTGTTACTTTCCCTCCCAAAACTTAAATTTCACGAAACCAAGCCAAACCCTAGTCATATTAACAGCCAAACTTCACAACGAAAAAAACCCTTTATTGATCTTACCAAAAATTTGAAGACTTTCAATGTAACTCCTATAAAGAAAACCCCTCCTTTCTTCAAGGAGAAGCTATCAATTTCAACTTTTCAGATACCCCCCAGCAAAGCTAAGGAGCTTAAAATAATGGGTTTTTCGAAATGAATACAATACAGGAGGGGAGATGTGAGATTCTAGAGAGAGAAAACTTTGAATGGTGTCTGACCTTGTATGAAGCTGGAAGATTTTTCAGATTCCGAAAGAAATCAAATTCGATGCAGCAGCAGCAGCTAGCTGGCTACCATCCTTCGTTCTCTCTTGCACAAAACTATAAAGTGCTGGCAGCTTGGCCTAATAATTCTTTGCTTTCACTTTCTCTCCCTAGAATTCACACACATTTTTTTGGGATTTCAAATCATTCGAGGTTTTCTTTCCCCGTCGAATTTTTGTTGGTTTTTCAGTGACATTTTTAATTTTTATTTAAATCGAAATCTCACAGTTGAGAAATACTAAAAATAAACCTCACCGTTTTGGATCCCATCTCTTATTTCACCTTTCAGTTTCTTGTCCGCAGACTGGAAATTCTAGCTGTTAAATAAAGGTATCTTTTCCACCTGTTAGTGTTTTTCCTCATAACATTTCAAGTAGGTTAGTTACAGTGTTTTTTTTTTTCCATCATTTTTTTTCCTTTTCAATCTCGTCTTTCCAAATTCTATTAGCATGTTTTTTACAATAATATTTTATTTCTTTTGTTTTGCATCCTATCACATATACAAAATATTAAGAAATATTTTAAATATAAATTAAAGATTAATTTTGTAAAATAAATTATCTTAATTTATTAATTATTGTTTGCATCTTTGTTTTAGTATTTAATTATTGTTTTTTATTTTTTTTATTTATATGTTTTTTAATTTTTTATTAAACATTAACAACATTTTTTTATTTTTCAATTAATATACAAAAACACATCCATAAAATCAACGCTATGAGTTAGAAGCTCATTTATATTATTTTTTGGTCTTTAAATCTATGATAAATAGCATTATCCAGCTAGAATGTTTGTGAGATAAGGGAAGAGTTTATTTTCATTTATTTTTTTAAAAAAGAATACAGGTTGATAATTATTAATTATAAATTACAACAATAAATAGGTATACCATTAACAGCATTTTTCATTGCATCGAAGAATCTCGATACAATTTTTATTCAAATATTTAAAATACAATATTAATATTGAAGATTTATCTGAAGCCACCAATATAATTATTTTTACAGCAGCTTTCACCTGTTTCTTTCGTACATCGCAGCTTGGAGGTCGTGCATCAATCCTGAGCATGCCATATTGGCCTGTTAAAACTCTAAGAACACGAATCCTACATCAATTTTATGGCTAGTGTGGATTCTGTGGAAGGTCATCCCAAAAGCCAACTTTACTTCGACAAGAACAGCAGACAATTATGATTGTATTAGATTGGAGATTGCTCTCAACAACAAACAGCAAGTGGTACTCAGTATCGATTGCTTGAAACAAATTATTTAGCATTCATGTGAAAGCTGCTAACAGAAATTACTTTGAGATTATCCATAACCATGACGATATACAAATGAGATTGTAGCTAATCACACCAGAAAGGTGCTCGTGAACCATGCTTGTTATCTGGATGATGGCTTCATTGCCAGACATGTAAAGATAACCAACAGATTATAGAAGCCATTCATCAGAAAAAAAGTTTTTTTCATAGCTGGGTTCGCATATCATGATCAGCATTGATGAGTTTTAGAGTGAAACAAGAAGGCTGGCAAAGTATCTGCAATTATGAAACCAACTCAGCCAAAACTAGAATCCTGCTACTTGCATTGTCCAGAGTTGAGATTTCATTATAAAAACGATAGAATTTCATTAAACCAAGGATATTATTATTCAACTAGAACAAATGCGATCATTTAAAAACGAAACAATAAAAAAAGGGTAAAAAGAATAGGGTGAAACCTAGAAACTTTTAGATGCTTTCCTTCTCTTCTTCCACTCATTCGTTTTTCTTTCAGTAGAAGTCAACGAAGTTGACAAAATACAAATTAGATCTCTTCACAACTGACATTGTTTACTTGTCCTTTTGAACCCTGCCTCCAAAAATCCTGGCAAGAATCCACTGGAAGCACTAAATGCATGATGCAAAAAGGGCACCTGCAAAAATTTGTTTATAACTATCAGACTAAAAGTTCACACACAAGAAGAGGAGCACAATTCTAGAATATCGTATAAATAAGTAGAGGAAAATATTATATGGTTAGGATTGCCCAAGGTGCAAAATCAACTTTATAAATCCATATCCTTCAATTATTTTTGTGCCATGTAAAACACGCCAAAAAATATGAGTCAAAATTACGCTTGAAGAGTAACTCGAGTACTCAAAAGACATGCACAATCACACATTCATATGTAAACAACCAAAATGAGGTCCAGCATAATGCAAAATGCTCACACTTCAAAATAGGGGGGACATGTGTGAACTTTACACCTAAGATCGTGAATCCCTATAAATTCAGGGTATTGAGATGCTCAAGTTCACTGATTGTCAGATTCTCCCGTTCTTAACATTATTGCTTCTCAAGAAACGATACTCAACCCGGTTTACATGTTTCAATGTTAAGGTTGTACCTGTAAAAAAGATGCATCATGCAAGCCCAAACTTGTCACTTAAGAATGCCCTTTGTGGATCAAGTTGGCCACTGCAGTAGCTGGAAGGAACAGCAGAGAGCTCCTGCCTTCCTCTCCACTCTTCACCAGGTTTCAAAGTGATCGGCTTTTCCACACAAGCAGCCTCTACACACAGCATATGCTTGTACTCGTCATCACCAAGATCAGGTATTGTCTTTGCTTTCTTATCCCAGGGATTCCAAACCACTGCAGGGGAAAATAACTACACTTATATTGACTGAAAGTTTTCAAAGTTTGTACAGAAACCTGCAGCGTCCTCCATTCGCTTAATCAGTCCAGGTTCATCCACAACTGACCATAATGGCATGTGTTCCATCATTTAAAACAAAGATTATTTTGAAACAACAGGGAACATAAAAATACTGTCATTTAATGATGTCAAGACCACAGTTTATGGAAACCTAACATGACACTTCTACAAAGATACAATTAGAGTGCTCCTCCACTTTGACCCTTGGGTGACAAAATCTAAATAAAATTTCAAACAACAAGCTCCAATCCACTGGCTGCTGTGAGAAACCTTCAAAGGTATATGCCAACTATCACAAATTTAGAAGAACATTTACTTTTGACAAATGAATATATGACAACAGGCAATAGCAGCTCATGCTGCAGGAGAAAACCGTTTATACATTTCCCAATCTTAATGGAGTCTCTATAACATCGGTTGCTAGCAGCCTATCACCAAGATATGCATGCAAACAAAATTTCACTCACCAGCATCAGGAAGTCCATCTTTCCGCAATTCAAATGTTCTCTTCCTTTCATGGTCCAGGATAGCAATTTTGGTAGGTGTGCTGAGATATACTTTGTCCACCTTCATAGAAAAGAATAGAACTAAGTAACACAGAATACTTGTATGAATAGATGCTGGAAGGACACAAAAAAACAATTGGCATTTCTTTAGAAAACAGATACGAACTTCTGATTCAAAGACTATTGCATCTCCTTGTTCAGTGAATCGCTCTCTGTTCTTCAGATTATCCAAATAATCTAGTGTTTCTAGTCCTTCTACCCGCACCTCACTAGACAAAAGAACCACTTCATTAAATCAATAAAAAATTAAAAACACATAGATGCAAGCAATATATTCTATCAAAAAGACCAAAACTATGACTTTGTTCAATTCATCAATTATGCATCAACATCTCTACTCAATGTTGATTTACAATAAAAAAAGATAAAGATTAGTATACAATGAACAAAGATAAACATCTTCGCAAAATAAGTGAAAACCCAATAAACTACGTAACATTAAAAAAAAAGCTCTAAAGACAGCAACAATAAATAAATCTTGTCAAAGAACCTGATATCTGTAACATGAAAATATGTGTGATACGCAAATGTAAATGTGAACGATTTCCCATCAGTGTTTGTATTTCGAATGCGTGATGTCAACATCAAATCTCCTCCAGGCCCCAGAGTAATACGTAGGCGAAATTCATATCTGCAAATAATTTGTATGTATTCAGCATAATTTAATTGGCTATTAGAACTGGCAGCCAAAAATATCACAAGGCATAAAACAATACAAGTACCAATAGCACACCATGACATTACACAATATCTGTTCCTATAAAACTAGATCGAACTTCAGCAAAAAAATTAAGTTACACACTGGTCTATCTTACTGAACTTATCTTTAAATGCTTTTGTTTTTTGAGATGGAAACACAAATAATTTGCTTCAAACGTTGTTTAAGTAATGC
>Ga0307511_10007011_pt1 | contig 11343 bp, 5 predicted proteins | sample 13_EM_MG_FD_200266 | JGI IMG/M metagenome (GOLD analysis project Ga0307511, IMG submission 200266) | Populus trichocarpa ectomycorrhiza microbial communities from riparian zone in the Pacific Northwest, United States - 13_EM | ecosystem: Host-associated > Plants > Roots > Unclassified | place...
GTTTGAACCGGTTTCGGTTTTAAAAAAAAAAAAAATTCAGTTTGGTTATTTTTTTTTATAAAAACCGAACCGAACCGAACCGTGAACACCCCTACTAACAATAATGATTATGAAACCTTACTAGGTTTTGAGGTTTTGGCCTCTTTCTCGCTGTATATGTCTGTCACCCTCACCCCCGCAGTACCTTACATGCTTACTAAATTTACAGGATATTTATTGGACCATGAGATTAGTCGTAGCATGCACAAATTGGTCCGGACACCCATGTAAATAAAAAAAAAAATATTGATTATGAAGAAATCCCAGAAAAGGTGTTATCATAATGAGAAAAAATATATAAAAAATAAAGTTTTTAAGCTATATGAAAAGAAAAAAAACATAATATTTTATTTTTTAGAAAGCTCGTCCATCGTAAACACACAAGTATGAACAGAATTCAAAAGCATTGGTTTATAGTATCATTTTCAATGATTCATACTAAAACTTATAATAAATATCCATTCATCAAGACGATTACCAAAGTTTTATGCATTAATTTGAAACAAACCCGCAATCTACTATCCTATATATGGGTTTCAATAAGATTCAGTTCCCGGAATCAACAACTAATTTGTCACTTTTTTCCATTTTAATCCATAGAAGACAAGGAAATTATGAGATGGCACAAGCATTAGGATCCTCCTCGACACTTCTAACGTGATAATGCGTGGTCACATAAGGATTATAGGCCTGATAGGCCTTCACCAACTCAGCCACAGCATCTTCATGCTGCTCTGCAGGCTCTTGATCTTTCTTCTTCTGATCTCCTTGCTTCTTCGGCTCCATCTTCTTGGGCTCTTCTTTCTTCTTTTCAGGCTCTTTTGCTGGTCCTATTGTAACTATTTCTGTGCAACACAGCTTTCTCAACTTGGACACTATGCGTACCGGATCAATGTCCCCAACCACTGTCAACTTCTTGTCCTTCATGTCCATGGATATTGAATCCACCCCTGCAAATCTTGCATCAAAAATTAAACCACTAAATTTAAAATAAATAAATAAATCATAAATACTTTAATGATGATCATGATTTATTTTGCGTCACAGATTAAACCACTATTTTTTATTAAAAAAAAATTCATAAATACTTCAATGAAGATCTTGATTTATAAGTTAATGACCGAAAAGGAAAAAAAACTACAATACCTGGAAGGCTGGACACTTTCTTCATGGCTTTTTTCATGATTTTGTGGTCGTCCAAACCCAATTTCAACACAGCTCTCTGCAACAATAAGTTCATGTAAATTTGGTTATAAATCAATATCAAGATAATCAAGAAACTGTAATCACTTAAAATTAATACCAAATAACCTCATAGAAACAATGACTAAATCAAACTGAAGCTAAGAAAACTCTCTAAATTATGGGAGAGAAGCAAGTTTTTCATCAAAATAACAGAAAATATATGGAGAGCGAGGAAAACAAAGAAAAAAGATGATTCTCACCCTTTGCCCAGCTCTGAAAGTTTTATTAGGATCCTCCTTAACATTAGTAATTATTTCTTCACCTTTCTTTTTCTCTTCTTGCTTCGTCGGCTCTTCTTTTTTCAGCTGATCTTCCTTCTTCTTGGGCTCTTTTGAAGGTCCTATAACAGCAGCAGCTAGCGAAGACGCATTAACTACTACTTCCACCAACTCTTCTTTCTTCTTTTCAGGCTCTTTTGGAGGTTCAACTATATCTACGTGACACAACATTCTCAACTTTCTCACTATTTGTATTGGATCAATATCGTCACCCTTCACTGTACATAGCTTGCTAGTCTTGTCCATGGTTATTTCATATTTCCCTACAAATTTCCAAAACAAAAACACTTGATTAGATTTTGTCAAATTTCCATTCTTCAGTACTGATGATCTTAATTGGTTAACTTAATACCTGAAATTCTGGCTATTCTATCCAGGGCTCTATTCACATCTTGCTCATCATTAACATCCAGTTTCAACACAAGTTGCTGTAGAAATCACAAGAAAGGGCAATTTTTCGTAGGTCAATATCAAGATCAAGATCAAGAAACAGCGAGAATTAACACTAGTAATTAAACACAAAGGAGTTTCACATCACGGAATGCCCAAGAATCCCTTATAAATGATTCTACAAATCACACTGAAGCTAATTATAAAATTCTCACAGTTATAACAGGCAAGTTTCTAATGAAAGAAAAAAGCGCATGAAACTAGATCTGAAAGAAATGAAAACTAGATCTCAAAGAAATCTGAAAGAAATGAAAACTAGATCTCAAAGAAATCTGAAAGAAATGAAAACTCCACTAAATCTGTCATGCATGCATATAAATCCTCTTTTACACACACAGTTCTTACCTTCATTCCAATGGATTTGAGAGATCAAAATAAAAATTGCAGATCACCAGAGCCAACAAAAAAGGATAAGAGGAGAGAGGGCTAAAAGTAGCCATGTAGATTGTTGACCTTGAAGGGTCCTAAGAATACAGATTTTAAGGTAAATTTCAAACTCAATCCCTAAAGTTTACGTGCATTATCAATACAACCTCAAACTTGATGCAGTCCAAAGCACAAAACAAAAACAATCACAAAAAATATATAGTTTTGGCAAAAAAATGGTTAGAACATAACACTCTAATTCATAGTTTTATTGCTCAAATAATAATTTAATATATTTTTTTAAAGATATTTATAGCTTTTTAAATAACTCAAAAATCAACATTTTTTAAGTAATAAAATCAGATTTCTTTAACAAAAATAAAAATAATAGAAAGTTCATAATTAAACATAAAATCAAGGAAAATAATAAAAGTGGTTCAAACAATATCTTTGAACCTAATTTGGGAGTCTTCTAAATGAGACTGGTGAAGCTATGGATGGGGATTTTGTAAGTTGACATGGACAAAAACAATATGGAAAAGATAACAAGCATAATAACATAGAATTCTACCAAAAAGAATTTTCACACGAGAACCTTAATTCACATTTTAGTATTAAATAATTTTCTATGATGTAGTCTATCTCTCTGATTTACAATTCATTAAAAAAGTTAGAAACCAATCTTTATAAGGTAAAAAAATCAGAATCTTAACTCAAAAGGTAAAACCAATATAAAATTCAAAATTAAGCTAAAACTCCAAAAAAATATAAAAAAAAATAACAAAATTGGCTAAAATAGAATCTTTCGAGCCTAATTTAAGGATCTTCTAGAGCTCGACTTGTTATAGCTAGCCCGCAATTTATAGAATTAGACTTGTAAAATCTTGTGTAAAATCTTTTATTCGTTTAGCATGATTAGACCATTTTTTAAATTTAAATTTGTCTCATTGATCTATAAATGATTTTTATAGACCTTTCAACACGATTCACTTGTGAAAACTTTAAAACCAACTATTTAAAACTATCAAATTTAGATCCATCCACATCATACATTTAATGGTAATTTTTTAGTTCAACAATAACATATAAATTGACCTTGATTGGATATATATCCTTATATGTTGATGACTCCTATATTGATGAGGGATGCCCGGACTAGAGATGTTACGTTATGCATCATCCTTTCAACGAGACTGACTCGGTCTATCTTTTCATGGTAAATTGTGCTCCCATTTTCATTGGTGGGTACTAACCTCACCTCCACAAACTTAACTAACCAACCATGCATCTGTTTTCTCTTGATAGACCACCCTTACGTCCTCTTTTTAGCAAATTGACCATGTGTCCCCTTTATTGATAGACTGACTGATGCTTTTTATTATTATTATTATTGAATTGACCTCTCAGGGTTAAAAAATCTAAAACAAAATAGATAAATAATAAAAAAAAAATCTGATCATTAATGATATAAATATTGAATAATAAAATTAAAAAAAATATTAACTTTAAAAAAAACCACAAGTGAACCTTTAAACTTAGTCAATGATCTCAAACTCGTAACCCATTAAATCATAGACCCGAAATGAATTAAAAAGTTCAATTCCTAACCGATTTAATATTGATTAGCTAAAGTAAATCCAAAAAAGAGAAAAAATTTGTATAAAAAAAAAACCCAACAAAACCCAAGTCATTTTTTCAACAAGTAAAAAATCCTAGAGAAAATAGATATATAAAAATAATTTAAAAAATTATCTCAAATAAAACAAATAGCAATGAAAAAAATAAGAACTAAATTCAAAAGAAAAATAAAATGAAAGGGGATGAAATAAAAAAAGAACTCTAGCCTTATAAATTGTTCTAAAAATTTATTTTAAATATTGAAGGAAGGGATCATAAAAAAATTATAAATTTAAAGAATCAGCCAAAAACCAACAAAACAGTAAACAAAAAGACCTGAGTTAACGGGGTCATTTTAAAGACCAATAAAAAATCCCACAAAAATAAATTAAAAAAACTTTGGCCTTCAATTGAATAAACACTAAAGGATAAAACAAGAAAAAAAAATTAGTTTAGACAAAGGAAAAAAAAACAAAGCAAACCTTAGCAAACATTCCAAACCTAGTCAAATTTTAAAAACTTACAACCCGTGAAACCCTGGATTTGGGTCCAATCAAGAAATTTATTATGAACCAATTTTAAAATATCAATTTTAAAAACTTGTCATAGAAAAAAATTAGCAATAAAAAGAACATGGATTAAATTTGACAAAAAAAAAGCCAAATAAGAGTGAAATCGCAAAATAAAATCAATTTAAAAAATGATGTCAAAGAAAAAAAATGGCAATCAAAAGAATATGAATTAAATTTAATAGGAAAAAAACCAAAGAAAGGTGAAATTGTAAAACAAAATCAATTTAAAAAATGACTCCAAAAAAAAAATAGTAATAAAGAAATGAGGACCAATTTTGAAAGATGAAAAAATTTAAAATAGATGAAATTGAAAAGGCATACCAATTTTATTAATTATTCAAGATATAAAAATCATAATAAAAATAAAAAGAATAAATTATGAAGAATCAACAAATTAAAAGATTGTTCTTGAATTTTTAAGGGTTGGCACAAAAATCTAGGTTGGGAAAAAGAGAAGAAGGGAGGAAAGGAAATAGAAGCTCGTGCCACACCGCTGTGAATCTTGGAACACGTGTGATGTCGATAACTCTCAACGCCGCCCTGAAAGGTGACGTGTGGTTGTCGGTCGACCCTTAACGTGCCGCCTGAACGGTAAAGGGGCTGTCCACACGCTGATGCTGGCTCAACACGTGCAAACTTATTATTTTTAATTATATTTAATAAATATAATTTATGACAATGCCTCTGAATATCCTTGGAATTTACAATAAAAACAAAATAAAATGACAAAAAAACCCTTGGATTAGAGGTTTTGTTGGCTTTGTCTTTAAATGCATCAAAGTAATTACACTATTCGAAAAAAATAAAAATATAAAATTTTCCTTAAGTAATAAGCATTAGATTATTTTACTCTAAGGTTAAATTATTAATTTTAATGTAAAAAAACAAAATGACAAATCTAACTCCATATAATTTGTAGAAGATAAATGTATCATGGCAAAAAAATCACCTTGCCCCAATGCATAGTTCAAAGTTTTAATTGCCAATAGGCAATTTAGTAATTAAACTATTATAATGAATAATTTTTGTGTCTTGGGGTATAATAACTTTCTTTCCACCTTTAGTTTTTTTATTTTATTTTTTAAAATTATATTTAGTAAATATAATTTACGATAATGATCCTAAATACCCTATAAATACAATGTAAAATAACAAAAAAGCCCTTAGGTGAGAATTTTATTGGTTGTTTTTAAAAACATCAAAGTAAATATACTATTCTAAAAAAATTGAACTTACAAAATTGTCCTTTAGTAAACATTAGAGTATTTTATTCTATAGTTAAATTTGTAATTTTACTATAAAAAAATGAATAATCTAGGCCCATACAATTTACAAAAAATAATTATATCATAGTAAAAAAACCATTTTATCTTTACTCCATAGTTTTAAGTTTTAATGATAAACTTTTTTTTAATAATTATATTGTTACAATGAATAAATTGTCTTGAAGCATTCTAAGTTTCATTTCACCTTTACTTTTTATTTAATAATCAATAATAATATTGTCAAACCTTCACCTTTAGTTCAAGGAGATGTTAGGTAGTGGATCATCCTCTCAACGGAACTGACTCGGTCTCTTTTTTCTTGGTAGATTAAGCACCTATTTTTATTGGTGGGTACCAACCTTGCATCCACCACCTTAACTAACAAACCATGCATCTCTCCCTCTGTGGTCTCAGATTCAAATCCTGTGGTTGCTCATAAGATGGCCACTGGAGGCTTACATGGTTGTTAACTTCAGGGGCCGTGGGATTAGTCGAGGTGCGCGCAAGCTGGCCCGGACACCCACGTTAATAATAATAATAAAAAAAAACAAACCATGCATCCTTTTTATCTTGATGGACCAACCTCACATCTCTCCTTAAACAAACTGACCATGCATTCCCTTCATTAATATACCGATTGGTGTCCTCTCTTGCTAGTGGATTGACCTCACAACCTCTTAAACAAGGCTTATACCCTTAAATCCAGCTGCTACACCCTAAGTACAGTATCCCATGGTTAAACTCATCACTAATTACGAAGATAAAATATACATTTATTAAATGCTCATGTATTCTCCTTCATAATAGAGCCCATAAAATGGCTTTGTGGCATGTCTATATCGGATGACCCTTGTGATATCATCCTCTCTACTTAACAATAAATGACCAACCTATTTTCATGCAAGTTTATGTGGCACATGGAAGTTACTCGTGACTATATAAATATCTATTAGCCTTCACATTTATTTTATCTCAATCTCTAATCATTTATCTCTTTACAACTTATTTACATATCTTTAAGAAGTCAACTTTTTATTTTCTTACTATTTTCTTATGAAATACAAGAGTTATATTAAGCAGTTGTTATAGTCATTAAAAGCATAGCTTGATAGAAAAATGAATGCAAAAGTTAAATGAGTTAGAAGACTTGCTAACATGGCAACATCCTAAAACAAAATCAAAACAATAAAAACTTTGTAGGAAAAAAAATATAACCATGCAACTAGATAAAGACTCATTGCTTGGCTAAATAAGTTATAGCATGATTTTTCACTTTATGAGTATGCTCAAAAGACATAGAAGAAAGCAAATTGCATGTAATGGTAATATTATTGAATTCATCTTGCAAGCATCATAGCCACATAATATTGTTTCCTTTAATCCAAATAATAACATTGTAAAATCAGACAGCCAAACTTTAAAGAAGCATAATAACAATCAATACTCAAAAGAAATGTTTTTCAAATTGTCAAGACCTCAATTTCATTGGATTTCATGTTACCTGCAGAATATGAGAAAATAAAAAGAAATTTCCCTTCATGATCTTTTAGAATACCACCAATTCTTGAAGGTCCTAGTTTGTCATTTATAGACACATCAATATTCCATTTTAGCTTACTTGTGGAAGAAGGTATCCAAGATGAATCACTTTTTTAATTTTATCTTATTAATCCACTTAAAAAGACCATTTGGTGAGAATAGTATATCTAACCTATCATAGCAGAAACTCTCATCATTATATTTCATTCATATTGCAATTGTATTAAAAATGGAATACTATACATTATCCAAGTCTATTTCTTCCTTATTAAAAACCAAATTATTTCTAACATTCCAAATGGACCATATTATACCCAAAAAAAAAAAAACACCATACTTGTTTTTTTCAAAGATCCCACTACCATGACATGCCATAACAAGAGAGACCGATGCAAGATCCATTGGTGCCCTAACTAATTAATCACCCAAGACTACAACTTCCATATCATCTCATAATGAAGTAAAATATGTTTTGTAGTTTCCATCTTCCTTTTACAAAATAAATAGTTCAAATCATTATCTTGTAACAAACCTTTTTGATGTAGGAATTTTTTATTAGGCATTTTATTCAAGATAACTAGCCCCCTTTAAGGAAGCATAAAAGAACCATCTATCTAACTAAAATGGTTTTTCCTCTGATAAAAGAATCGACTCAAGAAAATCCATGTAACTCTTTACAAAAAAAAAAAACCCTTTTTTATGTTTAGCTTTCATACCTTCATATGAAGCATAAAAGAACCATCTATCTAACCAAAATGGTTTTTCCTCTGATAAAAAAATCGACTCAAGAAAATCCATGCAACTCTTTACCAAAAAAAAAAAAAACCCTTTTTGGGTTTAGCCTTCATACCTTCATATCAATAATATGTTGGCTTAAGAAAACGCCCGATAACAATTGCAATAGTTACTCTTCCCTTACCTTTTTCCAATCCAAAAATACCATTTTTAATTAGTGTCCTTTTAAGATTTCGTCTCTCATATCATTATATTTGGAGTATCACATACCATATTATACTATATTTTAAAAGGCATGGAAAATACACTGTGGATTTATTATGGACATAGACTTATAACACTGTAGATCATACTGTAAACATAAAATATTTGCATTGTGGACGACACTGTAGCGTCATGAGGGCGTCGTTTTTTTTATGTTTAGTAAAATATTATTGCTAGGTCTGGCTGAATAGCCAGACTCAATAGCATTGGATATGACTTGACCGCCAGACCTAAGGAGATTGGGTCAATAAAAAAATAAAAATAATAAATTAATATTTTTTCTTTAATTTAAATTAATATGTTTTGATATTTTTGTATTATTTTGATGTGATGATATAAAAAATCAATTCTAAAAAATAAAAAATATTATCTCAACATATTTTTTTAAAATAATATTTTTAAAAATAACCATTACATAATAATATAATAACTAGTATATGGGTCGTGCTTTGCAGCGGGTCAGTAACAATTTTTTTTTCAAATGTAAAAATACTTGAGTTGGGTTAAAAGCACAGAATGTATTTGCATCATCACCTTCTTGAAATAAAATATTTTATACAGTAGTACCATGAATAGCACATAGCAGAGCAGCACCTAATACACTGACAAAAAATTTATTTCCCTTTAATTTTTTTCCTTCTAAGATATTTTTAATTTTATTTTTTCCTCTTTTATTTTTTTCTTTTCTCTTATTTTTTTCATACTGTAAAGATGAAATAAATTGATGTGATTTTTTTATATTGTACAAAAGTTAGGTGATTATAATTTTTTTCATTTGAGGTTGTGTTGAATTTTTTTACTTAAAATAAATATTTTTTTTCTGTTTTTTCTAATACATTATACCTAGCTCCATAATTAAACTCAATTCAAGGATATTGGGTTTAACTATGTAGCTAGAGCCATTATTATTAGGTTTGGCTATACAGTTAAATTTAAGTAATTTAAAATATTTTTTTTATATTTAAAATAAAAATTTTATTGATCTGTTACATAAACACACGGGACAATATACTAGTGAAGAATAAAAAATCTAAGCATAAAAGTAGATTCTCCTAACCAAAAAGTGTGATTTTTGTTTTTAACAGCCACTTATGTGAACTAGGAGAACTGTCCTCCACACCTTTCAATGTTGCAAAAACTACACTCTAAATAGCTGATAAAGATCCTAAAAATTTTGTTTGGTTTTTTCCAAGATAGATCTCATTGCCACACCTCTCTACCTTTCAGCCTTGTAAAAAAATCCCAAGATACCTTATTGGCCTTCTGAGTACTAAATTCTCCACTCCACAAGAATATTCTTTGGTGTGCCCAATGGAATTTTAAATAAGGACTATTACATAGTGGAACGTTAGACATTTAAGTCTCGAGTTAGCTTATAAAGAAAGACTCAATTATGTTTCGTGTAAGCAAATTGAATTACATCTTAAAAGATTTTGACAATCATTTACGGATGTTTATAGTTGATGATATTTTTTAAAGTATTTTTTTTAAATATTTTTTACTTGTAAATATATTAAAATGATATATTTTTTAATTTTTAAAAATTATTTTTAATATTAATATATTAAAATGATTTAAAAACACCAAAAAATATTAAATTAAAATAAAAAAATTTTTAAATTTTTTCGTAAATATTTTTAAAACGTAAAAATAAACAGGATATTCATACAATTCATCAGTCCACCTTCGACACCAATTAAAATTTGAAAAAAATAAGGATTTAAATTTATTTTTTAAATAAAATTGAAATGCATTATCTCATCATCTAATTTTAATTCAATCTTTCTATAAAAAAACATACAATTAGATAAAATTTTAAATTTAAAAAAATTAAATTGCTGAAAATAAAAATTGATTTTTTTAAAAAAATCACTGTTATAATCCATATTAACACGTGACATGATGAACAACGATTTTTAAACTATTCTTCCAATCTAGCAGCACATTAAATGACGGATATGACATGTAAAATACACGCATTATTCAAGATAATTGTTTTTGTTTTAAAAATATTTTTAAAACAATTTAAATTTTTTTATTTTAAATTAATATTTTTTTAATATTTTAAAATTATTTTAATACTTAATATCAAAAATAATTTCTAATATATTTTTAAATAAAAAATATTTTAAAAACAATGTGACTTTGAATTAAATGTTAAACTTTCTTTAAAGAAAGGATACAGACCCTCTAAAGAAGCCTCCATGTGACAGGTTAAACGGTTTTTTTTTTAATATATTAATATAATATTTTTATATTTTTTAAATTTTAATTTTAATATCAGAAGTTAAAACTATAAACCGCGGGAAAATTAGAAATATATTAAAACTGCTCAGCCTTGCCTTTCACTGTAGCAATCCACAGTGAAAGGCTGAGCTGTTTCTTCTTTTTTTTTTCGTTTTTTAAGCTGTTTTTTAAGCTGTTTTTCATTTTCTTTTTTTTAATTTTTCTTTTTTGATGCCTTTAGCTTTTTTCTTTCTTTCTTTGTTTTTTTTCTTTTAATAAATTTTTTTTTGTTTAATTTATTTAAGCTATTTTTTTTCTTTTTTTCTTTTTTGATGCCTTTAGCTTTTTCTTTCTTTCTTTGTTTTTTTTTCTTTTAATAAATTTTGTTTTGTTTAATTTAGTTTGTTAATGTTAATATTTTTTTAATTTAGTTATCAGACTTTTATGATATTGATCCCGGGTTTAACAGGTTAACTTGGTTTCACGAGTTAACCCGGATTTTTTTTTCTTTTTAATTAATTTTTTTCGTTTACTTTAATTTGTTATTGTTAAATTTCTTTCTATTTAGTTATCAGACTTTCATGTCTCATATCTCAGGTTTCACGGGTTAACCCAGTTAATTCTGGATTAACCCGTCCATTTTTTTTTGTTTTTTTATTTTGTTAATGTTAAATTTTTTTTATTTAGTTATCAGACTTTCATGACAAGGATCTCAGGTTTAACAGGTTAATCTGGTTTGACGAGTTA
>Ga0307511_10007012_pt1 | contig 11342 bp, 12 predicted proteins | sample 13_EM_MG_FD_200266 | JGI IMG/M metagenome (GOLD analysis project Ga0307511, IMG submission 200266) | Populus trichocarpa ectomycorrhiza microbial communities from riparian zone in the Pacific Northwest, United States - 13_EM | ecosystem: Host-associated > Plants > Roots > Unclassified | place...
GGTCAAGTTACATTTAGAATGGGCATGAAATGTTCCTGATGGGAATGTGCCAGGTAAATTGTGCCTCTCCCTTCAATGTTCCTGAGATGTTCTGATCCATTTCCAGGTGCCCTCGCCCCCAGTGTCATCAACAGGAACAGTGACCCACTTGTTTTCCTTGTTGGAGGACCCATCCACATCCTTCTCAACATCAGCCTCGTATCCACCATGAGGCCAAGAACGATCAAATGACGACCAGTCAAGGAAGTCATCTATGATGCCCTGCTTGACGGTGAGGCCAGGAATTTCCATCAAAGGAGGAAAACCAATGTCAGGAAGAGGAGGAGAGGCAACACGGAACACCGCCTCTGGAGGAATCTCAGGAACAGGTTGAGTCAACTTCTCCACCAAGAACTCCAAGGTGTCGACTCGGGCCCTGAGATCAGCAATCTCCCCCTGAACATCATGAAGGGAATCCTCCAACTGCCTCTTCGTATCCATCCTCTCCCAACCGTCCAAAGCCCTCTTCTTCTGGTCCTCCCTCAACTCATCCTGAAGCTCCCCCATCGACTTGAAGACTTCCGCCCCAAGTACAGCCATGTACCCAAGACAGGCATCCATCCTCCTGTCCATGTTGTCGTTAACATGGTGGATCTCCTGAAGACCCCTCGAAATCCACGCCTTAGGAAAACCCTCCAAATCAAGAGTCCCCACATGCTTCCTCCAATGCTCCTTCCCAACCATCACCAGATCCCCCAGGCCCAGCTCCCTGAACTGGTCATGACGATACTTGCTCGTCTCCAACCGACGACGAATCCCAGTCAAGGAAGGATAGGGATGTGACTTGTTGTCCCTCCTATTCGACTTGGCCCCCTGGTTGTAACGATAGACAAACAAACATTTGTCCCTAGCCTCCCTCTCCTCATCGGTGTCAGGGCCACTCTGGCCCGAGCCTAATCAACGCTCCAAGCGAGCGTCTCTATACAGTTCGTCTGTCCCAAAGACCAGGCAACTGACTAAGAACCAGGGATAGCAGAGCTATCCTAGTCTCTAACGACTAATGGAGGAGATCTATATGATAACACTTACTATAATCCTCGTTGGAGGTCAAGAAGGGCTATAAGAGATTTGTTCGGATTTGATAGGGAGAAGAGTGTTGAGTGAGTCGAGATTAGGAACGCTAAACCTAAGTTTGCTGGACTCCTCAGAGCTTGGCCAAGAAGCCTTTAGAAGGGACTTGGGCTGAGGAGAAAGTATGCAATATCAAGCTTGTCTTGTACAGTAGGAAAGCTGGTCCTTAAGTACTACCCGCGACGGTTTTCGCACAAGGAGTGACTAAACACGTCCACTAATGCACAAATGCCAAGCGTGAGAGGAAATGATAAGAAATGAATGTGGTGGGAAGATTAGGGTGTATCTAAGAATAAACCATCAGAAGTGAGTCATGCGGACCGAAATAGATCGAGATAAGGAGTGTTGAACGAGGGTCAGAGGGCGTTGACAAATAGTGAAATACTAAGTGGCAGGACCTGTCGGGCCGCGGAAAGATAATCCGTTGACTAAGAAAGAAAGTGTCAAAAGATAAGGGTCAACGAAAACAATAGAAAGCCCGGAGGCCGAAAATGAACGAGTGTAATTGTGAATTTGTCAATGGGAAAAACATCACTCAGCGACAATAGAGATAAGACGATAAGGCTTGGTCATCGTCGGGCTTGAGGTGGGACATCAACAGATGTGGCGATGGGGCGATAGGGACGAGTGGTGATGGTGGGCGGTGTTTTAGCTGATTGGCTAGAGAGGGAGTGGTTAAGAGGAACCCGAGGATATGAGAGGTTCTCCATCGCACTCCCATCATCTCTCATCACCTAACTCGATATGTTCCACTCCGATATGAGCAACCGTGTTCCGGCTAGCCTTTACCCAAAGGTTATTGGCCAGCATTCCCGTGCCTCGTATACCCTAGACCATGCTGTGGGGACTATTACCCAGATCGACACGAGGAAGTTTGACAACTCCTTCAATAAGATGGGTCCTTATCCTTCGGCTGATCAGGTGCGTAACGATCTTTATGTATTGATAGGATTGATTGTTGATTGGATGGTAGATCGTTAAGCGCATGTTGAAGGGGAAGGTCCAAATGGGGACTGATGGTGTGACCTTCGCTCGTTGGCATCAGGACCCTCTTGATGACTGTTCCCCTGAGGATCGCATCTGGGGTTGGAGCATCCGTTCCTCTGACGTCATCCATTACGATCGTGCCAAGTTCGATGACGAATGTCTTCGAAAGATGTTACTCCTTGGCCTATGTGATACGGCTGAGGGAATGCCAGCTTGGAACGAGAGGGTGTCCGTCAAAGAGGGTATCCATTTCATGTCCTCCGTCGCCACGAGGATCTTTCAAAAGTTCATCCGTGTGAATGACAAGGTCCGTCATTCTGGATGTCTCTTTTGATGAGGCTAACAAGATGATCCTTCTAGGTTATGGCGATGGAGTCCTCGCAGAATCGCCTCATCAATAAGCAGACGGAGACTCTTATGAAGATGGACGGCAAGTTGACTGATATGGCCTTGAAGTTAGACGCTATGGACGAGGGGGTCAAGACCGGCTTTAGTTGCGTCGACAAGGATTTGGAAGCCTTAGATGGTCGTGTCAATCGTCGTCGCAGGGATACCGAGGTGATCGCTGAGAAGCTCAAGGTTGCCGAGGGGAAGATTGAGGTCCTGGAGGAGCGCTCTCGTACGCAGCGCGACATGATTGAGAAATTGATCACGCGCGTCGAGAGTATGGAAGATCGTCTTTGCCGCTGTGGAGAGGGGAAGGGAAAGGGAAAGGCTGTTGAGATCTCGCCTTCTCCAGTCCTTGGAAGCCCGTTGGTGTTGGACCGCCCTCTCACTGGTAGCGACGGCTTGTATCATACCCCTCCAGTTGCTTCGTCTCCTGTGGTCTCGTCATCGTCGTCCGGTTCGGACAAGGAGAACGTTGTTGTCGAGTCCAAACTTGTCGAGATCAAGGACAAGGTTATGGAGAGCGCGCTTCATGTTCCCGCTCCGGAATTGGACTTCCAGGGGATCGCTTGTCTTATGGCGGTACGTGGTCAACGTGCTGTTCGTAGCCAAGGTCCTCCTAAATCGTCCTACCATCCCTATGCTCATTGCTGCGCCATAGGAGACCAAGTTCCATCCCACCGACCCGGTGATCTCTGCCTTCCTTCTCTTCTTGCAAGAAGAAGTCCGTCGTCACAAGGCCGAGCTGGAGATGAAGGATATGATTCTCCAAGCAAATCGCCTCATCGAATGGGTAGCGATGGCGGATGGGCCCAACGGTTCTGACAATAATGACGTGTGGGATTGGGATGGTAATAACACCGAGTAGTCCTGTTGTAACCTTTGTATCTCTTTGTGTGCCTTCAATAACAAAGGTTGTCTTGTATCTCTTGTCGGATGTCCTGAGTGAGTTTTGAAGAAGTAGAAAGAAGGTATAAAGAAGGGTGAAAAATGCTGGGTGCATGACAGTTGGTAGGATGGTGGTGATTGCCCTTCTGATAAAGGGGCTTGGAAGAAATAAGCTGGGCGTTCCTCAAATCAATAAATCCTAGAGCTCAATCAGTATAACCCATCAAAAGGGAGTAAAGGAGGACACACCTGACGAGTCTCCTTGACTCTCTCCTCTGGGATAATCCCTACAGGTCAAAGGCTCCAAAGGAAGAACAGTCTTCGGAGAAACTGGGATGGCAGCAATCTTCTTGGGAGCGTGGTACCCCTGCTCAAAGTCGAGGAAGGGGTTGGTGAAGTTGATGACGTCCTTGTGGCAGTAGATGTCAGACATAGTGAGTAAGGATGGTAGAGTGAGAACGGTACTGAAGGAAGAGTATTGATGGAAGACGATGGAGACAACCAAGACCAAACCACAGGACTATATATATCAAGCACCGGTCTTTAATCAAGTCCACTATCTCCCACGGATCTTCCCGAACCCCTATCTGTCTATCAAACCCTCAACCCTGATGATCCTTCGTGACTTCTTTCTTTAACTTTATATGGATGATCTCTCTCACGGTCCTTAGTAATCTTTCCCACACAAGATCATCTGACTATTCACGGTGCACCTTCTTCATTCACTTCTTATCTTTATGGTGCACCATTGCTTATCTCAATGTCCTTTTATCCCTTTCTAATGGTTCATCTATAACCGATCACTTGCTTGTCTACTTAGTCAGATGCTTACATGATCACAAACTTTAGTATATAAGTATGTACAAATGTTCTGATGTATTCCCCAGACTTTGTCAATCACAGTGTTCTCCCTCCTGACAGGCGGATCATTAAGTGATTAACCCCTAGCCTCCCTTGTTCCCCTCTGCTCAGCCCCAGAGAAGCTACCCCTCCTTCTCTATGCCGAAACACGTCACCTCGGCCTCTCTATATTCCCTACCCGAACTACAGATCTTCCGGAGCCGCAAGTTATGCCAACACATACAGGAGTGGTCTGTCCCGACCCACTCCGAAGTGTTCTGCAGTTACCCCATAACTTCGTGTACCAAGTGTCATAGGAGACTAGCATCGGTTCAGTAGGCCTGTTGGCAAGGTCAGTTCTGACAATATAATGGTAATGGATATGCTTAGATCTCTTTTTGGTGACTGGGTTTGAGGTGATAAAGATCGAGCCTTGGTTATCACCGTAGATTGGAATAGGATGGAGGCTATAGCTGAGCTCCCCCAGAAGGGTATGCATCCAGACTACTTGGCGGCTACAATCAGAGAGTGCCATATATTCTGCCTCAGTGCTGGAGAGGGCAACTGTCTTTTGCGCTCTGGATGTCCAGCTAATAAGTCCTTTGCCATTTTGACAAAGTATCCAGATTGGGAACGTCTGGTGATGTTGTCTGAGGCCCAATCAGAATCAGTGCAAGCGGATAGGCCCTGACCTGAGGAACCATCGTACATAAGTCGATAGTTAGGGGTGCCCACGAGGTAGCAGCAGATATACAGTGCTTTATTGAGGTGCTCCTTTGAGGGATTTGCAGCATATTGCACAAGTTTGGTCACAGTGAAGGCGATGTCTGGTCTAGTACCCAACATCAAGTAGAGCAAGGAACCAATTATGGTTTGGTACCTACTTCGTCTCTCTGGATTTGTTGGCTCTTCCAAGGGTTTCGGAACATATCCAGCCAGGAGAGGAGTAGCAGCAGTCTTGGCCTTCTGCATTCCACAGCATTCAAGAACCGTGCGTAGGTAGGCGCATTGATCCAGATGGATTTTGCTGCTGTCACAGGTGATTTGCATACGGAGGAATTCCGTTACTTCTCCTAAATCCTGAACCTCCCATTTCTTCATGAAAGCTTCCTTCATGGCTAGGACGAAGGCTTTGTTTGGGCCACAGAAGATTGCATCATCAACATATATGATTGTGATGACAAAGGAGTTTCCGTCTCTTTTTATGAATACTCCTGCATCAGAACTAAGGGAGACGAACCCTAGTTCTTCCATGGATTGTTTCAGGGCTCGCCACCATGTGAGTCCAGCTTGTTTCAATCTGTAGAGTGCATGCCGTAATCGGCATACAAAGTCTTCTTTGCCTGGTTCTCTGAATCCTTCAGGCTGTTCCATGTATATTTCCTCATCTAGTTCGCCATAGAGGTAGGCATTACGGACGTCAAGTCCATAGGCAACCCTTCCTCCAAGTGCAACCATAGCTAAGAGGAGGCACACAGTTTCAAAGCGAACAATGGGGGAGAAGACTTGGTCAAAATCAAGACCCTCAACCTGAGAGAAGCCTTTCACTACTAGGCGGGCTCTCTTTCGTCTGTCATCTTTGACATCAAAAACCCATCTGGTCTTGATGACCTTCTGTCCTTTTGGACAAGGAACCAGTTCAAAAACATTTTGCCTGTTTAGAGCCTCGAGTTCTCATTCACAGGCGGCCTTCCATTCCATGAGACAGTCTTGGGGTAGACATAATATGTCTCTATAGGTCCATTCTTTTGGGGACTCTTTGGGTAATGTTTCCGCAGGTGTCACGGGTCTATGGGTGCGCTTACTGTTGGTTAACCAGAGGAATAGTGTTTGGATTGTAGATGGTGAGGGGAGGGGTGTTAAGGAGGGCGTTGATGTCTGGAGGGGTATCAGGATTCAGGGCTGCCAAAAAGGAGGGAGTGTAAGGGGAGATGGGAAGGAAGTAAGCCTGACAGAACTCTTCTAGATCAGCAATGAAGGAAGCTGTACCTAGATCAAGTTCTTCCTCTTGGATAAAGAGGAGCTCGGTGGTGGCGACTGGGAGATGGAGAGGACAATCCCAATAAAGGATTTGGATAGAAGGGCAGCTGAAGAGGAGGTGGTTAGTGATGATCACTCGAGGGGAAGTGAATTGGTAGAGAGGGTTAATGGAAAAATTGATGGTGGCTAATGGATATTGATGGGAAGGATGTTGCCACTTGAAATGATGATCACCACCAAGGAGGAAAGGAGGATGGACGTGCCCTTGATCAAGGGTAGAGAAGGGACGGTAGTAGGGCCGATGGACAAGACGATCATTTGAATGATTGACCTGTAGACTTCTCAAAAGTCTATAGGCCCAGGCGTCAAGTCTTATGTCTGGGACACGGACCAGAGGAATAGGGATAGGAGAAGGATGGGGGTTGGGGAGACCTGTTAACATACAGGGGACTGTCATCGCCGGCGATTTTCAACCTTCACTTTTTCCTTTTCTTCTGACCTTTTATCCAACTTACCTTTACATTCATTCCCTTTTCTTTTCTTATCCTTTTTCAAAAAAGACCAGAACAGAACTCAAAGATCACATTGAAGACATTACTAGGCTACAGGCTAGCTTTGATTCTAACATCCTCTTGTCATACTTATCCAGAAGATACTCAATAACCACTGTAAGTCCCTCATCACTGATTCAATTCCAAAGGACCCCAAGATCCTGAAGAGTCTAGGTGTTGTCTGTCAGGATGCCAGTTCTAGCATAGCAATAGATATAAAAACTCACTGGTACAACAGCCACATCATCACCATGCAGCTGGATCCAGTGGGTAGGGTAAACCTGGTTAAGCTCCCATTGAAGCACCAACAGACTTGGGTTGTTCCAGAGTGTGGTACCCAAACACACTTGCTCTAACCTAAAGACCTGACCTGACCTGACCTAACCTAATCTAACCTGATGAGTCACAGTGGGTGTGGGGGTCAGACCTAGGATATTAATTTGTTGGAAATGCTCTTGGGCAAAGCTACATCAAACTGATGTGTTGGAGCTGCAGGTTTGCTGAACTTGTACTAGAGGTGGTTATATAATCCCAAATGCCTCTCCCCACTCACCCACCAAAAGGGTGCCTTTAACCAAACCTATGCCAACCTTAGGAAAAGTGGGGTTGGATTATTTGCATTGGGCTTACTGCCAACTTCTGCATCTCTATGGGCAATGAGTAGTGGAATATTCATCACACCTTTCTTGTTAAGGTTGTGCAAGATATCACCATCAAGCTCAACCCCCTCTACACCTGACCACCAGGTATCCTTGACAAAAACAACTTGTGATCCCTGTCCAGTTTTCTTGACATTCACACCCCAGTATACACATACCAATCACCTAGTGGAGGTGCGCAATGCCTGGGCCCTGTGGGAGGGATGAGAAGTTTTGTGATAGCCTTCTCTTGGTAGTGTTCATTGACCTTGTTCATCAAATCTAGGTTGGTCTTTTCTGTGCTGAGCTGTTGCATAATGTGTTTGGTGATTTTGGTGCAGAAGTGTCCTATCCATGTTCTGAGGCTGAGGTAGAAGTGAGGGTCAAAAGGAAGGTACTGAGGAGTTAGGTCTGCTTTATAGTCAACAATCTCAGAAACAATGGCTCCTTCACAGTCTCATCATAGGAACTGAATGAATCTTCCTGACACAGGGAGTGAGAAGATGCAGGTGCAAAATTGGAGAGTTAGAAAAGTTTCTGCATGGGATGCACTCTGTCCAAAGGTTGTCACACTACAGTTATTGATGTCATTTGTTGGATCCGTGGTGACTTCATCCTCCTCAGACTGGTTGTCCATGTGGTGTTAGCTCCAGTCACCCATGCCATCCTCCCAGTTATCCAACTTGTCCCAGGTCTCTGGATCCCAGTACTCCTGATCACCGTCTTCCCCCCTACTTGCTAGTAGTACTTAACAACTTTCTATAGACTGGGTGAGAAAATCTTGGCTCTGTCCAATGTGTTTTCTCAAGAGTTTTCTAATGCACTAGGGGGTTAAATGGGTCTCCTAGCTGGTCTAATTCAGGAGATTAAATTCTTCTCCTGGCTTTTCTAATCACCCAGGGGGGCTGGGGAGCAGGATTGATGGTGGTCCATTTCCAAATAAGGAAATTTTGATGGATTATGTGATTAATAATTTCATAGAAAGGCAAATTTGCTTCCCCAGAGAAAATGATTTTTTCATTAGATTTTGATTTCACATCCATGCTCCACATTATGCTTCCCCACTAGGTGGTTAGCATGTGTATATTTGGGTGTAAATTTCAGGAGAACTGGACAGGAATCACAAGTTGTTTTTGTCAAGGATATCTGGTGGTCAGGTGTAGAGGGGGTTGAGCTTGATGGTAATATCTTGCACAACTTCAATAAGAAAGGTGTGATGAATATTCCGCCACTCATTGCCCATAGAGATGCAGAAGTTGGCAGTAAGCCCAATGCAAATAATCCAATCCCTCCTTCCCTAAGGTTGGCATAGGTTTGGTTCAAGTAACAGACACAGATCAACTTGTCTGAAAGTAGTGGATGACTGGCTTGATGAGCAAAAAGTGCTAGGATTTGGGCATTTGCTTACATGTTCATTACTAACTGGTCGCTGGAAAGGCCGGGTACCCCCTTGGTATGTTTGCCAGTTCAGTGGAACTCCTCGGGGGGATATATGGTGAATTCAAAGATGGGAAGCTCTTACACTTTATATTTTACTGATTACACCATTTTATAGCTGTGATTTATGTGCATCACAAGGCCAACACTCTCCACCAGGATGTGAACCTTGAGAACCTCATCCTGTACATAGATGCAGATGGGACTTCAAGGGCTAAAAATCTCATCAACTGGGACCTCAGCAGCAGAACCAACAGCCCTCCCATTTCTACCTCTAAGCTCCCTGTATGTAGAAATACCCCTTGACACCCATGATCATCTCTGATGCAAGCTTAGGGGACAGGCACTTTCAGGTTCTTCAACCCTGTGAAGCTCAAGGTTGATGTTCACAAGCTCAATGATGACTCCTGGTCACATCAGAATGGTTGTTTGAATGGTGGTTGAATGAGCTCTTCAAACACCTTCTATATGATTTTCTGCTTTAATGAACCCTTCTATGCATCCCGTGCCAACAGCATACTGGTCTAATAGTCCTGTTTACAAGGATCACAATGCCTACAACCACTGACCAGCCTCCATTTCCCCCAGTGTTTAATGTGTCGGAAAAATCAACCGAGAATTATAATACATTATAATACATTTTAAGGTAATAAGATCAAACCCAGATTATGATTAGAACGTCTCATTGCCATCACGTTGTTATCTAAATTGTCATTCAAATTGTCATCCAATTATAATTGTGATCGCAATCCCTTTGTAATGTTACGAATGAGATTATAATCAAGGCTGACCATTAATAATGGTCACGGTTCTTATGAATGCTGGGCGGGAATTATTGGACCACTCGCGTCGCTCGGGTTTGATCTCTCCGTTCGGGCCCCTGCTCCTTGAGAATCCCCTCCACCATAGCATTCTTCTTGAATAAGGCTATCCTCGCTTCGAGTTCCCGAATCTTCTCAGCCTCAACATCCTCGTCCATGTTCTTCAGCCCACCCGTTCTGATACCTTTTCCGGTACATGCTCGTTTGGGTTGAGCGGCTTTGAGCGGCCGGATGACAAAGTTGTAGAGCTTGGTCAAGACATTTGCCAGCAGAAGGTTGATCTCAAGCTTGATCTCCTCGGTGCTCTAGGGATAAGGAGAACAGATGTGAGTAAAACCGATGCGGATTGCGAAAAGGAAACGGATGTACGCCCCGAACCCCGGGGACACCCCCGTGGATGATCCAGATCATCCTCCCCAGTTTCTGACCGCCGAGAGTTTGGATGGCCTCGGACAGATCCTTCTTCTGCTCGAAGGTCAACACGTCGTTGTCACCGGGGACAGCGGCGCTCTTCTTCCCAGCCTTCTTTGTGTTTGTCGCCTTCTTTGAGGAAGCGGCAGCCTTTCCAGGCTTGCTGGAGGAAGACGTGGTAGGAGGGGGCTGTTGATGGGTGCTTTCTTCGGCGGTTTCTCCTTCTTGTGTTGTTTCAGAGTGGAGATGGTACCTCGCATGGCTTCGATCTGATTCTCCATCTCAGCGATGCCTAAAAACAAACGTATATTAGCATCGCGAAGTAAGGCGCGCTTGAAAAGCCATTCCGGCGTCAGTGGTGGTAGTGGAAGGAGTGGAAACAGGCTCGGTCGGAGGAAAGAAGGTCGGTCGGCCGTTCGCCCGAGCATGGAAGGTGAAGAGGATTAACGTACGCATCCGCTGTGTTGGACCTCTGCTTTTCCATTCGCTTGGCCTGCTTTTTGGCCCAGTACAAAGACTTCTGGGCCTTATATTCGGCTTTAGCGGCAAGAAGCCTCGCCTTCCTCTCCTCAGGTGAAGCCTTCTGGCTGAGCCCGTACAGGGAGACATCGGCCTCCAGATCGTCAGCACTTTCACCGGAGCTATCTGAGTGAGAGTCTTCTCGATCGGGGCGGCGATCCCGCTGGCGACGGAATCCGTGATGTCTGTGGCGACCGTGTCCCCAATGGAACAGGCTGCCTCGTCCGCCTCGTCCAGACCCTGGGCCGAAGACTCGATCGTGGAAGGGTAATCCGGTGTGCATGGGTGGGAGCGCAGGGAACAACCCAGAAGGTGGAGGTGGAGGGAAAGGTCCGTGGTGGGGAGGAGGACCAGGAGGGTAGGGTCTATGGGGTGGGGAACCAGGGGGGAAGGGCCTGTGTGGTGGAGGGGGAGGTGGCGTCATACTGGGCGAGTTCTGATGCGAGGTCTGCGGGAAGGGCGGGAGTCCGGGGTGGAGAACTCTTTTACGGAATCGACATGGTCATTAGTGTCCTAAGAAGAGCAACGGGGTGGGAATGAGTGTTGAAGTTGAGGGACGGGTGAAGATGCAGGGCATGGTACCTTTGGCACTTGCCTGTAAACTGTCACGCCCGGGTGGATTCCAGGGAGGGACAGACCGCTTCGGAGGACAGTGGAGGATGACAGGAACCTCATCAGCTGTCAGAACCGACCTCGCCAACAGGCCTACTGAACCGATGCTAGTCTCTCTCAGAGCTCGGTACACGAAGTTGTGGGGCAACCGCGGATTTCTT
>Ga0307511_10007013_pt1 | contig 11342 bp, 9 predicted proteins | sample 13_EM_MG_FD_200266 | JGI IMG/M metagenome (GOLD analysis project Ga0307511, IMG submission 200266) | Populus trichocarpa ectomycorrhiza microbial communities from riparian zone in the Pacific Northwest, United States - 13_EM | ecosystem: Host-associated > Plants > Roots > Unclassified | place...
TGACACCCCGGAGATTAACTTCAAAGAAGCTCCTAACCGCACTCACATGTGGTCTGCGGAAGAATGGGCAATCAGGAACGCGCCTATGATTGCTTGCCACGAACCATGGGCTCAACAACCGGCACAGAACAACCCATGGCACTACAACATCATGATCGTACCAGATGAGGAAAGACCCTCCTTCCTCTCTGCCGCAGTGACCACCAGATCACAACCCAATGCAGCATCCGGAGAAGCTAGCGGTTCCTATCAAGGTCATAATACCCTCCTATCCCCCACTAATCCTATGAGATATGTGCCAGGAGTGTGGATTTATGCACCAACAACACCACACATCAAATGAGGAGAACAATCACGTTCAAGACCCTCAAACACAGGAGAAGACGTCAATTCCTCCTGCACCCACCGCCTCTCGTCGATGCAACTTCTGCAAAGGCGAGGGACACTATGCAGCAACATGCGAGACAAAACGCAAGGCAGACGCAGACCTCAAGTACAGAATCGTGCCAGAAACCAATATGGCAAAGATATACCTCGATCTCGAAGATGGCCCCAAAGATGATCCCGACTTCTATCTCGTTGCTCACGTTGACAAAGATGATAGAATGAGGAACGCCTACATCGCATGCATCAGGATATGCCCCATGTGGAGCCAGCTCTACAACGCACCAGAAGGAAAGAAAGGAGTAAGCAAGGACAATGGGTTCTTGTACAAAAAGAATTAGAAAGGAGAATGGAGTCTTGTTCTACCAAGCATGTTCAAAATGAACGGTAAGAACTACCTCGAAGATGCAATCAAGGAAGCTCATGATGGTATGGCACATGGCGGAGTTGAGAAAACGTTGAAATGGTTAACTGATAAATTTATTTGCCAGCCACTCTCAAGGCTCGTTAAACAATACGTGGTGAGTTGCGATATCTGTCAAAGGACGAAGTATAGCAACAAGCCACCACTAGTACAAGTAACAATGTTACATATTCCTGCAAGAGCCTGGACGGATAACACTATAGATTTTCTTAAGATGTCTCCTGTTTTCACTTATTGCTCTACCTTATACGCGAACATTCCTTTGGAAGCTGATCATATGATTTGCTTTTCGAGACTTTGGACTATTATCTATAGACAATCAGGATTTATGTTTCTCATTCCAATTTCTGATAATCTCACGGCAGAGAAGTGCACTGATACCTTTGATAAGCTCGTTGCTTCTGTTATTGGTTATCCCTATTATATTGTTTTTGATCGAGACACTCTCTTTATGTCAGACCATTTCAAGGATTGGGCAGCAAGAAAGGGAATCAAGTTGGAACCGTCTACCGCAGACCACCCTCAGACGGACGGTCAGTCAGAAATTGCCAACAAGGCAATCCTCAAAGCCTCACGAGCATGCAAGATCGAAGGAAACGAATGGCTGCACAAACTCTCCGAGATTCAGCGTAAGCTGAACTCTCGAGACAATACCGCAAGACAACACAGTCCATTCTTTTCACTCTCAGGCTTTGAGGCAAAGCTAGGCCCTTCTTCCTTCCCCTACCCGATCAATCCTTATACCCCTGCAGAGGAACGTCATCTCGACACCTCTCGCAACCTCTATTCCTCCAAAGTCAAGCAGGCAAAACAAGCCAACAAGAAGCGGTCTGTTCCACCACTTCTTTCAGTCGGACAATCTGTACTTCTCTCAACAGAGAACATCAACCTCTTGAACACATCTAGGAAACTCAAACCTAGATGGGTCGGACCGTTCTGCATCCAACACGTCAACAGGAAGCGGAACAACTACACGCTCGACCTGTCAACGGACAGTCGACTCTCTCTTATACCCAATACCTTCTACATCAGCAAGATCAAACCTTACGCTGAAAACGATTCAACGAACTACCCTGGCCGTCACGACGAACAACCAGGTGAAGTAACAGATGTCAGATGGGAAGTCGAACGAGTACTCCAATTTCGTACCGCTCCTCGTACTGGCAAATGCCAATACCTGGTACGTTGGAAAGGGTACGGAAGTGATGACGATGAGTGGATCAACTTCGCAGACATCAGTCTTAAAATCGTTCAAGACTTTTGGACAAGCGGAAACTATTCCAACACCTTCAAGCAACAAAGATCCTCCAAGAAACACAAGAAGCGTCACACTCAAGACACCCCCAAGTCAATTGTTCAAACTGAACGAGACAGAGTTCTCGCCCTCAGTCCTGACAACGAAGACCTCACCTCCGCCGCTACCAATCTTGCAGAAGATATCTTTAATGTTTTCCTAAAGTACTGATTCGCGCCGGTTGAATTAACCTGGCAATCCCGCGTTCCTTCTTGTTGTTTTAATTGTCGTTCAGAATTGACTATGGAAGAAGGTATGGCAAACAAGGTATCTATCGGATGTTTTCATGGTTCCTTATGTCACGAATGTTTACTATGGATGATTTGGAAGTTATGTTGGTCTCCTACTGTTCATTGCCAAGATTGCTACTCTCATAACTGTCGTGCTTGCACCTGTTATTTCGGACTACCTCCAGCTTGGGCAAGGCAACAAGAGTAGGAAATCCTTCTAGGTAGGGAAGTGTAACGGAAGACCGTTTCTTATATTTGTTTTAGTACGCATTTCCTAGCACCTATCATGTTTACCAGATATCTTGGGCATAGTACATTACGTACTATTACCTTGCGCGTATCCGGTCCTTATGTACTTTTCCTTTATCATGATGCATTATGCATCCACACCTGTATTTCTGAGTACTGGAGGCCTGACCTCCCACACCTGTATATATGGTCATGGAGGAGTGCTTTCTGGAACGGCCAGAAAGCAGGTTTTTCAGACTCCAGGAGGCTTGGCGGCTAGTATAAGTACTGAGCCGTTCCGCCCTTCTGGAGGAGGATTCTCAGATCAGATCACTTCAGACAGAGTTCAGACAAGCCTTAGATAGCTTCAATACAGAGAGCTTTCACCTGTTAATTCTCTTCCCGCTTGGGAAATCTGTATGCTCTCAAAGACCCTCTGAGTCCTCAACTTAGCGGAACCAATAACAGACATACACTATCACTCCGGTGATAGATTAGACTCTGTTAAACGGCCCGCGGTGCTACTATTGGCATCGCCCATTACAATAATTCTGTTTGGTGGCTATACTTTCCCATGAGTCACCCTCTGAGTCATAATCCGCCAACTACTTGTTAGTATTCACTGGTTCCTACTAGATGTAGAAGGTGCTTATATTATGCCGGTGCATATATATAACTCTCTTATAGTAATATTCCACCCTAAATACCTTAGGTCCCTATTTACAAAACTATATAATCAGGATGGCCGATAAAAGAAGCAAAATGGGAACCAAAGTTATCTATGTACCTCTCTGCCTTAAGGTTATCCAAAACAGGAATGAGATATATAAATACCATTGGACTCTAGACAATTGCCCTAACTCTTGAAAAGCAAATCATATGATCATCTTCTCAAGTATTGTTTGGATATAAGGTAGAGCCTTAGGTCAAAACAGGGAATATATTAAGAAAATCCATAGTAATATCCGCCCAGGCTCTTGTAAAAGGGTGCAACATAGTTACTTGTCCTAGTGGTGGCATGGTACTGTACTTCGTCCATTGACAGGTATTGCAAATCGCAATGTATTCCTTACCAAGCCTTGAAAATTGCTGGCAAATAAATTTATAAGTAAACTACTTAAACGTTTTCTTAACTCCGCCATATGCCATAGTATTATGAGCTTCCTTAATTGCAGCTTCGAGGCAATTCCTACTATTCATGTGGAACGTGCTTGATAGAGCTAGCCTCTATTTCCCTTTCTCATTCTTTTTGTAAAAGAACTTTTTGTTTTTGCTAACTACTTTCTTCTCATGTGTAGCGTTGTAGAGCTGATTTCACATAAGGCACATCCTGAACCATGCGATGTAGACATCCCTCATTCTATCATCATTGTCAACATTAGCAGTAAGATAGAAGTCAGAGCCTTATTACAGGCCATCTTAAATAATGATGTATATTTTTGCTATATCTGTTGCTGGTATGATTTTATACTTGTGGTCTACGTCTGCCCTGCATTTAGCCTCCCAAGTTGATATATAGTTTACATCACCTTTGCAGAAGTTGTAAAGACGAGTGGCAGTAGTTGTAGGAGGAATTTACTTCTTCTCCTGTATTTGAGGATCATGAATAATGTTGGTCTCCTTGCTAGTTGTGTTGTGTTGTTGATACCTAAATCCCATGCCTAGTACATATCTCATTGGAATAGTACGGGATAGGAGGGTGTTATGACTTTATTTAGATCTGCTAGCTTCTGCAGAAGGTGTATTGCATTGAGATCTGTGGGTGAATGCGGTAGCTAGGTAGGAGGGTTTTTCCTTGTTTAGTACAATCTTGATATTGTACACCCATGGGCTCTTTTGTTTAGGTTGCGGATCCCATAGGTCGTGGCAAGCAATAGAAGCATTCCTAACTGCCCATTCTTCCGCAGTCAACCTGTAAATGTGGTGGGGAGCTTTTGTGGTATTAAGTTCAGGAATATTAATATCGGGAGTTTCAGAGGAGGGTATGTTATTAGGAGAAATAGTAATAGCTTTCAATTTTTATGCATCTCGCTCACTCGACTGGAATTCCTACTCCTTCTGATAAACTGCCACCTCTTGAGTACGGTCTAAACATCTGTATCTGTAGGTTCGCCAAACTGAGTATTTGGTAGTGGAAAAGTAGTTGTTCCCATTCTGGTGCGAGCTACCCTATTAGCAGCACTAGTAGTCGTGATAGTCTATATAGTGTAGGTTTCTATACTGATTGTAGTATTTCCAGGCGTTATTAATGACATTCGTAATATTGGCGGGAATATTAATGTCGTTAATGACTGAGGAGCTATTAGCTGCAGGCACGCTGATGTGATGATAACTATTTAATCATTGTTGCTCCACAACGTGGGGTTGAGGATCTAAGTGATATCTAGCAAAGATTTCATAGCGAATGGTTGAGACAGTGTCCTCCTTTGATTGCAGTTCTTCCTTCTTAATATCATCGTATTATTCATAGTCTCCCTCCTTCTTACCACTCAAGATAGTTCTAAGAAAGATGGTAACAAAGGGTTTAGTAACAGCATATGTACTTGTTGTAGTCACAGTCTGCATATTTCAAGTTGATATATGCAAGGAATTCCATTCTGCAGTCTTCTGAAACAGGAGAGATAGATAGGTTGTTGGTGGTAATAGCAGTATCCTTTGGTTCCCTGTTATCTTCTGTAGAATCGATGGTTTGAATAGTAAAGTCTAATTTTTCGGTAGCATCGTGGAAGTATTTATACTTCCTTAAACGACCTTTGGGCAACAGGTTTTCTTTTCCAGGCTTGTATTCGATAACCAAGTTGAATTCTCATATGTAACGTTATCAGTGAGGTAGCCTCTGAGATAATTATCAGGGCCTAGGGAACAAAAGTAGTGGTTGGTGTTTCTTGGGAATGTTGAAATTATGGTCTCAGGGCTGAGCCTCAAAGGATTTCTGGGAGTCAACTATAGGGAGTAACTTCTTGTAGTAGGTAGCGTACTTTAGTTGTGCTGGCCTGAATTTCCAGGTATGAGATCGACATAGTCTAATTGATCCTAATTCTTCTTATTCTCTCCGTAATCCTAGTCCAATATCAGTAGCCTTGTAATCCAGGTATTTCGGTTCTTTTGAGAAGTGGTTCCAGGATTAGAGAATCTGTGGAGAATTTACAAGTTCCTTGATTTTTTCAATTTCCATGGTATAGGTGTCTGTCCATCTCCAGGTTGTGTTTTCGCCTGGCAATTCTGATAGGGTACTAGACTAGGATACTAATTCCACACCGATCTTGTTTATAAATATGACAATGCCGAGTATCCCTTGTAATTCCCTCAGGATGCTATAAACCTTAAAGTCCAATCATTTGTTATCTTTGTTAGTATTAACATGCAACCTACCTGAGGTTAGTATGTGTCCTAAGATATCTAGATGTTTGGTTAAGAACGGGCACTTCCTAGCCTGAAAATTACAATAAATTGTCTAGTAGCCGTTGTAGAAGGTTTGGTAAGGTAGCAACATGTCCAGACTGCGTATCTGAAAAAATAATAATTATGTTGATGTAAATGACTAGGTCCTTAAAGACCATGGCCTTAGAGATATCAAACATTCCTCGTACAATAGTGGCAGGAGCATTAAGGTTATCAGGTTGTATGATATAACTGAAGGAATATCCTATGGATATAAGGAACATAGAGTGTTGTTTTGAGTCTTCTTCGATTATGATATTATAGTAACTATCTGCCAAGTCAATCTTACTCCAATACTTTCAAGCAGTGTCTAACTTCATGAGTTCTTTGATACTCGGTCTGGGTGTTTGGTTGTTGTCAACTGTATGATTCTGAACCCTAGCATCTAGAATATGCCGTGGCTTAGTAGAATGATCTTGTTTGCCTTCTATGAACTGAACTACCACATTAGTAATATTTACTGGGCGATAAATCCAGCCTGACGCTTCTTCATCATTGAGTAGTTTCTTAAGCTCAGTATAGAGAGTAGAGGGGAAGAGTCACCCTTTTGGTACCCATATAGCTTTGGGTTTTAGGCAGATTAGGTGGTTGATAGTTCTGAGGAGTTGCAACTCGTTGGGTGTTCTTGATGGAAATAACAGGGCTAAATTACCAAAGGGTTTAAATTACTGACTAGCATCGATGGTCATAGCTGGTACCATGTAATCGAAGAGTTGTAAAAGGTATTATGGTACTTCGACTTCTATGATATGTGTAGCTAAACTGACTTGCCCTATATCAATCCATACTTTTATCAATTCCTTGAAGGCAAAGCGTACTATACCTTTAAGTTGGATATTAATAAGGTTTGGTCCTGCTGGAATTAAAGGGTTTAGACCTATAAGGGCTGGCTTGCATAGGATCATATGCTAGCCTATGAAATGCACTACATAGAGGTTTCTTATTTCAATATATCCTTCATAGTCCATTTGAACATCACATTCTTTTTCTATTATACCCTTCAATCCCTTGCTTGGTATGTTAAGTGACTTTTTGTCGATACTATATATAGGTAGGCTGTATAGGTATTCGAATTGTTCGTTGATGAGATCTCTGCTAGTAGTCTGTAAATGTACAAGGGCTAATACAGGGCGACTATTAACATGGATACAAACCCTACAGTAGTCTAATTGTTCATTATACTGGGGTTTTGCCTTGGTTTTGCCCTTGTAGTTATTCTTTCCTATAACTGGTTTGCTAGTGTATTCCAGGAATAGAACTCGTATGGCAGCATGTATGGGTTCTTTCAATATTCACCTTCAAGTATTACGTGAAGGTATTTTCAGGTGCACCGCGCAACATACACCTGCGATCACAGATCAAATTCACCTTGTCTTGTGATGGTAGGCTCTTGTTTACCCTTTCCCAGTCAGGATCCTTAGTAAGTATTATTTTCGTAGGAGGGATCCTTGCAGGATTAGACCTTATTTTCTTGCTATTTGTTTTCTGATCCCTATGGGTTTTCTGACTAGTGTTCGGAGCTGGTTAGGTAGTTGCTTAGAATACAGGTTTATATATGATGGAGGCATACCCATGTTTTCTTAAATAATTGAATGATTTCGTCTTTTTGACCATTTCGTTGGATGTGCAATTATAAAGTATTTGGGGACCCAGGGTGGTTTCCATATATTCTGTTAGGTAGTTCCGGAATTTCCTGTGTTTGACTTCCTCCAAAATGCATTAATTTCTCTCCTTGTGGATGAGTGCAATCTGAAGGTCTTCTAGCTAGTTGGCAAAAGTGTTGATACCCATGTGTCGTCCATCCTTGTTGGGTAAAGTGGCTTTCCATTCTTTCCACAGGAAGTCGTTGCTAGTGCAGGGGATGAGGAAAACCCCTAGCACTAGAATTAAGCTGACAAAGGACTCCTTGTTCTTTTCATTGATGAGGTGGTGGTTATAAGTCGGGAGTTCACTAACCTGCAGTTTGAATCCAATGAAGTCCAATGCTTCCTTCGATTCCAATCGTATACATTTCATACATAAACTTCTTTGTATCGCATTGACCAAAGTATCAAGAGACTATGAGTCTCCCCATTTCACATCTCCACTACGGAGATTTTCGGCACCATCAATCTTAATACCCTTCATTCTTTTGGACATTTTCAATGAGGTTTCTGGGATTGCCATTTCTGGTGTCATTTCCCATTACTGTTGTTTTGGTATCTTACCACGATCTGTGCTTTTGTTAATCTTCTTGACTCTCGTTAGTTTGCATATACTTCTGTACCTGTATATTGACGATCCGCTACGAAAGTCATTACGAATAGAGCTACCATCATCTGCATCGTCCTCTCCTCTACCTGCTATTGCGGCCCTTCCTAAGGGAAGAGTTAGATAATAATCGTCTTCTCTATTATTTGCATTGCCAGTATAAAAGGTATGTTCCACGATATCATCCTCTATCAAAATGCCAGTTTGAGATCCAATACATACTTCAAGTGCAGTACATTCCCTGGTTGGTATCTCATGAGGGTATCTTCTGTTTTGTATTTTAGGACCATTGCCTTTCAGTGGGTCCTCAAACTATTCTGCCTCAATAGGCAAAACAAGATACTGACCACATAGCATAAAGGACATAATATCATCCTATTGCTTCAGGACCCAGGGTGTAAATGGGGACCTAAAGTATTTAGGGTGGAATATTATCCTGAAGTAATATTCCAGAACTGCTAAGTACTTTCAAGGCTAAGTGTTTGGATTCTAGTATTGGATTATTAAGTTCTGAGTAAGAGTCCTCATGGGACTAGAATTAACCAGTGGAACTCTTATATTTGTTGTATCTAACTATTCTGTGTGTGTCTTCTCCAGGTCTGCTCCTCTCTCTGGATGCAGGCCTTGAGCCCTTAAGTATTACATGTCAAGACCAGCTGTGACTTACTATTGTGGCTGTGCCATAGTAGTGAGTCATACATGATTTGAAATCCATCTCTGACTTATTAAGTGAGTCATAACCTTTAGTGTCATACATGAGTCATAGGAAATTAGTGAGTCATAGGTGACTCATAATTGACATGTAAAAATAAAGAAATTACATGTGATCCTCCAACATAATTAACCAGTCAGGTTAGTATAACTTAGTAAGAAATTATATAGTAGATGTTGGTTCAGGGTACGTTGTTAGGTGGTGATAGATCAGTATACTGAGAATATCACTTCCTTACATTCCTCCTTACTTAAAAATGAAAACCATCTTCTTAGTGCATGACATAAGCTTTCTTGACATGATTATAACCAAAGGTATTATCAATACAGAAAAGTTTCTTAACAGGGGGTTTAACAATAGTAGCATGAGAAGTAACAGGGAGATTGAGGATCCTATCTCTTTCAGCAGCAATCATCCTAAGTGTTTGTTCTCTACTCTTTCCTTTACCATTTTGCCACATTTTCTTATTAACTGGTCTCTTACTATAAGTAGTACCTTTGTTCCCATTTAGCCAAAAATCTATCTTTAGTAAATGGTCAATATCCTTGTCATTTACCGATTCATCTTGGTGGTAGTTATATCCTTTCCATCTGACCTTATATTGGGGGAGTCCAGTACCTGGTTGGCTTCTGTATTCCATCACTCTCTCTACCTCATACCTATTTTCTTTTTCATCAACAGGTCCTAGCCTGGTTTTTTTTCTACCTGTGAATTTGATAGGATTTGGGAAATAGGGTTTGATAAGGAAGGTGTGGAAGACTGGACTGATATTTGAGAGGTCAGGGTTTTCTGAAAGGTCAAGTTCAACATTTTGGGTGAATGTTAACTCTTTAGTGACTTTGAAGAGTCCTATCCATTTAGGGGATAGTTTGGAGGAGTTGTATCTGGCTGGGAGGTTCTTTTTTGATAGCATGACTCTGGATCCAACAGGGTAGTCAGGAGATGCCCTTCTCTTTTTGTTGGTTTGGTGTGTTTGCTGGATCTTGGCTTTGGTAAGGTTTTCTGCAGCGTCATAGAATCTTTTGGGTGGATTGGAAAAGATGGGTATTGGTATGGAGAGTGGTGTAGATCCTAGCTTTGGGTCAAAGCCTAGGAGGATATGCCAAGGAGATTTTCCTCTGGGTCCACTAACAGCAGTATTCACCTCTATTTGAACAGAAGGTGCTGCCTGTACCCAATTTGTACCATCTTCCAACTTCTTAATAGCACACATAGGAATAATAGTCTGGTTCTTTCTTTCTGATGCTCCATCAGTTTGTGGGTGGTATTCAGAGGAGGCTTTATGCCTAACTCCAACTGAATTTGCCCAATCTTGAAATAATGCTGACATAAAAAGAACATCTTGATCTGTAATAATCTCAGAAGGAAGTCTAACAATGGGTTTAATCCATTTTTCAAAAATATCAATAACATCCTTAGGATTAAGTTCTTTAATGCAAAGTATAAGGAAAGTAAAATCAGTGTGTCTGTAAGAAATGACTAATAACTTATCAAAGGAAATATTATGAGATCCTTCTCCTTTTAACTTGTGATAACCAGGAATTAATTCAGAACAGGGAATAGTGACAGGTTCCATACTAAGGAAATCCATTGCAATACTTTCCTATTGTTGGGTTGGTACATTCAATGGTGTCAGGTACCCAATTGGCAATTGGGTGGAGCCTTTTGTAGATTGACAAATTCCACAACTCCTAACATAATCTTGGGTGTCACTGTAGGAGTTCTGCCAATAGTATTTGCTGGTTAGCTCCTGGTATGTTCTGTCTAGTCCTCCATGTCCTGTATAAGCATGGGCTAGCTGGAGAAGGTGTTCTTGTGCTGACTTACTTCTGCTTTTGAGTCCTGTTGGGATTACCACCTTCCATGTTGCTCTCTTAAGGATGTACAGGAACTTGTCCTTGTACTGGATAGTGAGGATTTTTTCTCTATCTCTTGCTCTCTTGTATATGTCTTTATACAAGTTGTCTCTTTCTATACATTCCACATACTGCTGAGTCAGGTCTTTGTCTTGTAGCCAATTTGCTACTACAACGTCAGGGTGCATGTGGTAATTCTCATCCTCTTCAAGTGCCATAGTGTCTTTGACATATTGCACATTAGCATATCCACTTCCTGTCATCAGTTTTTTTCTGAGTTTGCAGGCAGTGGCTTTGTGGTGTCCTTTGGAAAAGGTACATTTGCCAATTGATAATACTGGTTTGGAGGTGAGGTTTGTGCACATGACTGCCCAATGTCCTTGCTGTCTACATTTGGCACAGATTCTGATAGTAGTGTGTGGGATGTTGGAGCCATTGTCAAGTGGAGGTGGCATGTCTTTATGGGTTTGTTATATATGTTTTAGCTGGGTTGCATACCAGCTATTGTTGGGTATTTGGAGGT
>Ga0307511_10007014_pt1 | contig 11341 bp, 9 predicted proteins | sample 13_EM_MG_FD_200266 | JGI IMG/M metagenome (GOLD analysis project Ga0307511, IMG submission 200266) | Populus trichocarpa ectomycorrhiza microbial communities from riparian zone in the Pacific Northwest, United States - 13_EM | ecosystem: Host-associated > Plants > Roots > Unclassified | place...
TGCTGCAAATTGTGCAAGTTTGGTCACCGCGAAAGCGATATCAGGTCTCGTACCCAACATGAGGTAGAGTAAGGAACCAATTACGGTTTGGTACCTGCTTCGTAACTCTGGGGATGTGACTCCGTCCAACCTCTTAGTTGGCACATACCCAGCCGGGAGAGGAGTAGCAGCAGCCTTGGTGTTCTGCATTCTGCAGCATTCAAGAACTGTCTTCAGGTAGGCGCACTGGTCTATATGGACCTTGCAACCATCCCTGACGACACGCATGCGTAGGAATTCCATTACTTCTCCTAAATCCCGAGTCTCCCAGTGTTTCATGAATGCCTCCTTGAGTTTTAATACAAGGGCTTTCACAGGGCCGCAGAAGATAGCATCGTCAACATACACAATGGCAATGACGAAGGACCCTTCACCTCGGAATATAAATACTCCTGCATCAGAAGCTAGGGAGGTGAAACCTAACTCTTCCATGGACTGTTTCAGGGCTTGCCACCATGCAAGTCTGGCTTGTTTCAGTCCGTAGAGGGCTCGTAAGAGATGGAGAACAAAGTCCTCTTTTCCTGGGATCTTGAAGCCTTCTGGTTGCTCCATGTAGATCTCTTCATCGAGTTCGCCATATAGGTAGGCGTTGCGAACGTTGAGGCCATAGGCCACCCAGTCTTCGAGGGCTGCCATTGCAAGAATAAGGCGCACTGTCTCGAATCTAACTACTGGGGAAAAGACCTGATCGTAATCCAGGCCCTCAACCTGGGAGAAGCCCTTTGCTACTAGGCAGGCTCTCTTTCGACCGTCATCTTTTACGTCAAAAACCCATCGGTTCTTAATAACCTTTCGTCCTCGAGGGCATTTTACGAGTTCGAATACTTTTCTGCGGTTCAAGGTATCTAGTTCTTTTTCGCAGGCTGCCTTCCATTCAACGAGACTCTCCTTTGGCAGGTTAGCAAGGTCTCAGAATGTCCATTCCTTTGGGGACTTTTCCTCGGCGTTTGGTGTGATTGCCTTGAAAATGAGGAAGTGAGAAAGCGCGGCTCCCCCCTCCCGGCAGAGTTTGGCAACAGGGTCATCATCAGAAGAGGAGGACGGCTCAAGGGAGTCCTCAACATCATCTTCAGAATTGTGGACTGAGGAGGGCCAAGCTTCCGGTTCCTCCTCCGCAAGTTCCGGAGGTGGATCGGCTCGGCCGGGAGCACCTGGTCTAGGTCTGCTGGGATGTTCCCCAACTACCTTGGACCAGGTACGTTTACTTCTTATCTCCTTTTCAATCTCAACAGGGTGCTTGTCGCCATATACATTCCCCGGTTTCACGGGTACCTTGCACGCATGCCCAGAACACCTTTGTTCTGGTTGCTGCGGAACCACCTGCTGCTGTGGAGCGGGCGGCACATCTCTGCGAGGAGGCATAGTGACCGGAGGGGCTTCAGAAGGGGGAAGAGGGATCCTTTGGATCTGCTCCTCGATTTCCCGCCGTCTAGCTTGTATCTTGGTCTCTTTGGTTTTCCCTTTTATGGTAGGGAGTGGGACCGGCTGTTCTTCCTTGTCGTCATTATCAGACATAGGGAGTGGACAGTGGCAGTCATCTCCAGAACATTGCTTAGTTTTTGGTGCAGTTGTCTGGAGCTTGGTGTTTTTTCGGACACCGACCTGTTTAGGACACCGTGGAAAGAGCCACTCATCAAAGGTGGCATTTGCAGCGGTAAAGATGACATTGTTTGGTCCGCGCATAAAGATCCAACCTTTTCCCCCAGGAGCGGTCCCTAGATAGACCATAAGCTCGGATTTTGGGGATAGCTTATTTGCCCGTACTTCAGCAGGGATGAAGACGTAAGCACCGGAACCGAATACCCTGAGATGATCAATGGAGGGTTTATCTCCTGTCATCATCGTATATGGGGTAAGCCAACTAAGTCGGCGAATGGGAGTTCGGTTATATATGTGAGTTGCGTGGTCAAGGGCGAATTCCCACCAAGACTGAGGGAGACAAGCCTGTAGTCTGATGGATTCAGCCTTTTCCATAAGGGTACGAATGATTCTTTCTGCTCGTCCGTTTTGTTGATGTACATGTGGGACGCTTTGCAGAATCTCTATTCCTTTATCCTTCAACATTTGGTGGAAGGCTTTTGACGTGTATTCACCACCAGCATCAGACTTCCATCTTTGAACCTTCATTTTATACTGGGTCTCAACCATCGCCAGGAACTGTTTCGTTGCTTGTAAAGCAGCATCCTTGGAACGGATATTGATAGTCCAGGCGTGGGATGTATAATCATCAAAGAAGACGATTGAATACTTGTATTTTCGATAGGATTCAATAGGGAATGATTTCAGATCCGAATGAACGAGTTCAAACGGTTTGGATGCTCTCGTCTCGGAGGGGGGAAAGGACTTGTCAGTCATTTTTCCTTGCGCACAGCCGGGACATACATGTGGTTCGTCAGGAATGAGGACACCCTTTGGATAATCCTTGACATTCTTTTCAGCCTTTCGCTGCACTTCTTTAGAGGGGTGAGCAAGGTGACGATGCATTATCTCGAAGTCCACGTTGTGGATCGTTTTTTGCTCCTCGAAGTTTCCTAAGAGAGCTTTGATGATATAGGTTGTACCTTTATCATGTCGAGGGTAGAATGACAGGAACTCAAGTCCTGAATATTCATTATATAGTTTTATTTCGCGAGCACTCCCCCTCGAGTAGAGTCCACTTCTGTGGAATTGCCCTAATGATAGGAGCTGACAGTTTAGCTCTGGAACATGATAAACGGGGCCAATTCTATAGGCAGACCCGTTTGCAATAAGGATGATTGTTCCTTTACCTGCGACTTTTGTTGTAGCCATTGCGGCTTGGACCTGGATAGGTCTTGTTATAGTCTCGTATTCAACGAAGTCGTTTTTTTCAAAGGTAAAGTGGTTTGAAGCACCTGAGTCAATCATCCATTCGATTTGACCTTCAGTCACATCGTGCAGAGGGAATCAAGTTTCTTTATTTCGCGCCACTAACTTTACTGGTGTACAATACTCATCCCGCATGCCATTCTGTAGACTCGAAGTCCAACTTGGTGGGGAATTTGTAGGGACCTGTTTGTTAGTTGCTGCGTCGTTATCAGCACTTTGCAATGAAGTAGCAGGGTGCAGAAGAACGAACCTTTGCGAAGTTCCAGAGGGGCCAGCGGCATCATCCAAGAACATATCGACATCTTCTTCCTCAGAGGGACAGAAGAGGGAAACTTCTTCCTTGGGGTTGACCTTTTGACGCTTTCGTGGGCGTGGGTCAGAGCTCCTCGTGATCTCAGACACCTCCAGTCGTTGGACTGTTCCGGAGGTTGGGGCCACTCCCAAGCGTTGAGCGAGGGAGTGGGCCTTGTTGAAAGTTGGGTATACCGACGTCGGAGTGCGAGGGGTGAACTCTCGAGGAGTTGCGAGGAGAGGACGAGAGGCAACAAAGTGCCTAGGGGCAGGGCGAGGAGGAGGAAGGAAAGATGGAGGAGGGAGCATTGTAGCGGGACAGGCGATTTGGAACTCGAAGTTCTCTTGTTCGCCTTGTTGCTCTTCCTCTGCTTGCTGGACTTGTTTTCCAGCTCTATTTCCTCGAGAGCGACGGTTGCCACGTCCTTGGTTTCCTCCTCGTCCTCGTTGATTCCCTTCTCCACGTTCTTGTGGCTGGGCCGACGTAGAGGGAGAAGGGGCATTGTCCTGAAGTTGTTGTTTGAAGGAGGGATTGCCTCCTTGTCTCTTGACCGCACTGATCTTCTTCGCCTGGGCCTGTCCAAAGGTTCCTCCTTTTTTGTTACTTGGACTTTGTTCCCAGGCCAGAGTCACCATGCGACGAATCTCATCCATTCTAAGTTTGGAGAGGTCGTCTTTCTGGGTGATCAACTGGGCGAGGGCGTTCATGTTAGAGGGGAACTTGGTGAGGAGGATCAGGCACCGAAGATGTTCAGGGAAGGGGCATTTAGCCTCCTCCATTCGAGCGAAGTGCCCGATGAGCTTGTTGACAGCAAGAGAAGGGTCGGAGTTCTCGGGTATGGTGAGATCGATGGCCGCTTTGAACTCCTTGTAGGTGGCGGCGATGCCGGGTGATCTGAACTCTGCTTTTAAAGTGCTCCAGAGAATACCGGCGTCGTAGATGCCTTTGTATTTGTAGACGATGGCCGAGTGAAGTCTGAGGTTGATGTTTCCTCGGGCTCGGGAGTTCGTATCTTCCCACTTCTCGATGATTTCCTCATTGACTGGGTCGGCAGAGGTGTCCGGTTCAGTGACAGTGATGTCTTTCCCCTTCTCGTCTTGTTTGACGATAGTGGGCGTGGGGTACTCCGGCAGCTGTGGTCGTCACTTTTCTGAGCAAAGTCTGATAACTCCGAAATTCCATGCTCATAATTATCATGATAATCAATCCATACTCACTTTATACTCACTTTATACCCCTGGCTCACCCCCGGGTTCCATTGCCCTGGGTCCACCCCTCTGATTGCATTGATGCGAACCCATCATCGCGCACGCAGCGCCGCCGCCGTTTGGGCGGGAGCACGACCGTGGGAAATCCCACTTTGCTCATCAAAACCCGCCCATCCCGCTTGGATCCCGCCCTCGCTTGAATCCCTCCCTCCGCTCTCCCCCTTCCTCGGCTATCGCTCTCCCCAGGACTCTCGCCTCCGATCCCGTCATGCTTTGGGGGCCGGGAGCCGTTGCAACCGTGGGAACTACTCCCCGTGGTTGTCTGGCCCCCTGCCGCTCAATCGTTACCCGCTCGCCTCCCTCAATCACACCCCCACCCTCCCTCATCCAGCCCTCCTTGCAACCCCTGGGCCTTCATTCTATATCACAAGCTACATTACGAGGTTTACTGCCCACCTCAATGGCCGGGATTGCCCGGGATTCACCCCTGTCGGTTGGTGCACTGGCGAGTGGCTTCGAATTTTAGGTGTGTTTCCTCCTTCTATTTTCTTGTTTTCGTGTAGGACATACCATTTATCACTCGTTGTGAAATTTTCAGCACACCAATCGTTCTCGATCCGCTGGAATCAACCGGTATCCCCTCCCACCCTACCCACCCCTCCCGTGCTCCTAGTGCCTCAAGAATAGCCCCAGCAACGCTCCTCCCAGTTGAACAATGCACCTCCCTCCCTGTTTACAGAGTTTTGCATTGGACAACCGTCAGAATCAACCAGAATCAACCAATCGCTGCGGATTGGTTTGGATGGGTGAACTTTGGATTCCAGGTTCGTTTTCCCCCTTTATTCTTATTTTATTCCATGTAGGATCGCATTACTGACATTGTCCTAAAGTTCCAGCCTGCTACGAGCTCTGAATCTAGCGCACCACGCCGAACAGTCTCTCCCTCCCTCCTCGATCGCTCCCACGTCCAAACTGCCTCAAACATCACTCAAAGAACACCCGCAATCCATGCACCACACTCCATTATGCCTACACCTCAACCCTCACACGAATCCGGTCTTCAAATCGCTTCAAATCAACCGTTTTCCGTTGCCGCCACTGAGTCAGATTCTTCAGGTTTTGTGGTTCGTTCTTCTCCTCCGCTTTTGTTTCAGTCCATGTAGGACACCAATACTAACTTCGTCCTAATGTTTCAGTGTGCCGCATACACTGGGTCCTCAACATTAGGCCGAACAGTCTCCCTTCCCCCTCCTTCGATCACTCTCATACTCAAACCGCTTCAGTCATCACCCCACTTCATCTGTAGCCCCCAAACACTTCCATGCCGCGCAGACCTCTCTCTTCCACCAGTCTATCGGTTCTCGCATAGATCGGGTCTTCAGATCGCCGGAAGTCCGCCGATTTTCGCCGCCACCAACTGGGATGGAGGATATTTGGTTTTATGGTGCGTCTTTTCCCTCCACTCTGATTTCAGCCCATGCAGGACCCCAATGTTAACTTCATTTGAATGTTTTAGCCCGCTGCGAGCACCGAATCCTCCGCAATAAGTCGAACGGTCCCCTCTCCGATCGCACTCAAACCTCAAACCGCTTCAGATATCGCCCAGCAAGTATCTCCGGACCGCATAGGTCACTCCCTCACACATCCGCTGATTTTAGCACGCAACAGGTCTCGTATCGCTGGGATTCGGCCGATTTTCGTTGCTACTGGCCGGGGATGGAGGATATTTGATTTTATGGTACGCCTTTCCCCTCCACTCTTGTTTTAGTCCATACAGGACACTAATGGTCACTTTATTCTATCGTTCTAGCCCGCCACGAGTTCCGAGTCCTCCGCATTAGGCCGAATGGTCTCCCTCCCGATTACTCCCAACACCAACCTCACGCCACTCCAGCTATTGCCCAAACGAACACCTCCGGACTACGTAAAACCTCACTCACACACGTCTGTTGATTTTCGCATGGAACGGGCCATCGGATCACTCGAAGTCGGCTGATTCTCATCGCCACCAGCTGGGATAGAGGATATTTGAATTTATGGCATGTATTTCCTCTCCGCTCTTGTTTCAGCTTATGCGGGACCCTAATACTTACCTGGTCCTAATGTTTCAGCCCGCCACAATCATTGGGTTCTCTGCATTTGTCCAAAAAACCTCTCTCCCCAATCACTACCCCACTTCAACCTCAAACCGCTTCAGACATCGCCCACCAAACACCTCCAGACCATGTAGGACACCTCGTCACACGCGTCGGCTGGTTCTCGTATGGAACGGGTCTCGGATCGCTGAAAGTCGGCTGATTCTCATCGCCACCGGCAGGGGACGGAGGATATTTGGTTTTACAGTGCGTCCTCTCCCCCCACTCTAATCTCAGCCCATGCAAGACCCAAATATTAACTTCGTTTGAACGTTTCAGCCCGCCGCGAGCACCAAATCCTCCGCAATGGATCGAACAGTCTTCCTCCCCGATCACCTCGCACCTAAACCTAGACCACTTCAGACACTGCCCGGCAACCACTTCAAGACCGCGTGGGACACTCCCTCATACATGTCTGTTGATTCTTGCATGGAACGGGTCATCAGATTGCCAGAAGTCAGCCGATCTTCAACACCACCAGCCAGGATAGAAGAAATCAGGTTTCCTGGTACGCCTTTCCCCTCTGCTCTCATTTCAGTCTGTGCAGGACCCTAATACTGACTTTGTCCTATCATTCTGGCCCGCCGCGTACCCCAGATCTCCTACATTATGCCAAACAGTCGTCCTCTCCCTCTCGATCACTCCCGCGCTCGAACTTCAATAACTTCAGATATTGCCCATCCTATCGCCCAACGAATACTTCTGGACCACGTAGGTCGCTCCCTCATACCCGCTCATCGATTCCCGTGTGGAGCGGGTCAACCACATTACTAGAATCCATTGGTTCCGATGGCTCTCTGCCGGGACCAAATACGTCAGGTTTCCCGGTCCGTTTCTCTTTCGTCCTTGTTTTGTTCTTCCATGCAGGAATGCCCTCCTGACTCTATGCTAAAGTTTCAGCCTGCCACAAACTCTGGATCTGCTGCATCGTTGCAATCACTCCTCCCTCCCCTCCACTCTTGTTGTCGAGCCGATGTAATCCCCTTGTAGTTAATTACTCTGTCAATATACTCTGAAAATGGAATTCCCGGACAATAAGCATACCGGATTCACGAGGAACTTGGCGGGTTCGGGAGTCGGAGGACATGGAGAGAGGAGGGATGGCCTCTTGCAACCCTCTTCCCTCGAGTGAGCGCAGCGGTCGGGCAGCTGCTGCGGCTACTTCGAACATGTCAGTCACGCGATTGAGTGAATCTAATGGCATACTGTGGGCGCACGACTGGCCGGAGTGGATTAGGAGGGCAGTCGGACTTAACGAGTATGTCTTGAGTCACACAGGAGACTTTCAGACAACAACAATGTATTATCCGCACTCTAGAATCAACAAAACATCCAGAATGAATAGATAAAGCGATGAAAAACTGCAAATGAGCGACGAGAAGGAAAGATATACACGAAATAAGATAAATAAATGCGTTAACGAGCGAATTGTGATGAGTATAGACGGTCGGGAAGCGGGGGAGCCAAACGTGAAGGTGTGTTGATGGTTGCGATGGTACCTAGGGTAGTTCTATGCCTGGCGAGCGATCTGCTCAAGCACCCAGTGGACATCGCCGACAACCAAGTTGAAGTCGGTGAAGTCCATAACTGGAGTGAGGGCATTGGCCCACCAACCGAGGCATAGTATCATTAAGAACGTGCCGTTGGGCCCGCCGTGGTTGAAGTAGTCAAATGAGGAGCCATCTGGGAGCGCGTTGTAGACCGGGGGCCAATTCTTGCGGGTGATTGGTTGGATCGTTAACCACCATTGAAGGACCGCTTTACCAAACTTCTCGGCATCAACTGTGTCTCCACGTGGGTACTTTCTACCCCATTTCATGAACACGGCAACTTCGGTGGGCCGGTTACGAGATGGGAGCGGAAGGCGAGTGGACTGGGGTGAGGTCAGAACAGGAGCTATAAAAATAAAGTGCGAATGAACGTACCAATTCTGGGTACCTGAGCCTTGCCTCCTGGGCAAGGTATAAGTCGATGACCTTTCCAAGGCTTCCAACGCATGGGACAAAGCGGAAGAAAGAATTGATGGCTGTCATCAACCATTGAGGGCGCACATCCTCATCTTCAGAGAGCAGGGTTGGTGGCGTTTCAACGAGGTAGGTGGTACCAAGACGTGGGGTTATCGCGATTTCCACCCCAGGTAGCACAGGAGTAGCAGGGGTAGCTGGAGTTGTTGGAATGGCGGGAGCGGGAGGGATTGACTGATCATCGTCACAAATCACTTCACCGGTGAAATGATCAATGATCATCCATGGTCCAGTTGCAGGAGGTGCAGTATCATCTGACCCAACATCAAAAAAGTCGGGGATAGTTGACGTATATGATATACTATCCGACGTGTCGTTGTCGGGAGCTTCTCCAACTGGGGGTGGCGTGTTGCCTGGGGGAGCGGCCGCAACGGCAGGTCTGCCAGATCCAGTAGGAGAGGTCGTTGTGTTGGGTTCGTCAGAGTCGTTGCGAACGGTCGTCATGATGGGTCCGTCAGACTTGTTGGGGACGGTCACAACAACGGGTGCGTTGAGTTGAGTGATAGTGGTTACAACGACAGGTTCGCCGGGCTCAGTTTGCATGAGATTGGCCGGGGGTGTATTGGATTGGGGTGGTTGTACATCAGGGGCTCTAACTTGGGGAACGTTCTCGTTTGTTGGGCTTGCGGTGTTCACCGGAGCACGTTTGCTGACACGGGTGGGGTGCGGCCTCGCCTTGCGAGGCTTCCGGACCGGCCCAATCGAACCCGGTACTTGTGCAGGCAAAGGTTGGGGGGTAGTGGGCAGAAGTGGTGGGGCAATTGCCATACCCGGGATCGGGTTGAGCGTATAATGCTGGCGGGATTCTTTGGCTAGAGCAACTCGTGAATCAGAATAGGTGGACAGCAACAGGAAAAGAATGCTCACGGAAACAGAGCTTGAGGTATTCAATGAATTTGTGTGAGACCTCTGTCTCGTAGGACTCGCCACAAAACTCAGAGAATGTGAGCTGCTTGTGCGTGGTACCTGGAGATTCAAACCTGGGGTGTTATCATTAGCGAATGAGATGGCAGCAAACTGAGGTAGTGGGACTCACGTGAAGCTTGAAAGTCGTCCACCGTCACGAACAATGGGACCCCCAACGATGATTGTTGTGTGGAATCCGAAGTCGCGAAGCATATTCGCGCATAAGTTTGTCAGTGAGTTGCTCAATTTTGAAAAATTCCTAAAGCAAAGAATTCAATGTGACGGGTGGCGGAAATCTTCGGGGGGACTCACTCATCGAAACGCTTCATGACTTGCAGCCTCTCTTCATCAGTCCTGAAACTCGTCGTCGATGTGGCGATCGCGTCTTGTTTCTCTTGTTCTCGGAGGCGATCAACCTCTGCCTTTACTTCCTCGGGTTCGGCCTCGTAGAGCTTGCGGCCAACCTCCATCCGGAACCAGAGAGGTATGTTCTTCTCCATCGGGGTCATGGCCTCCCACGCAACTTGATCCTCGCCGTTCTCTATCTCACCGAATAGGTCCGTCTCTGGGGTTGGCGCCCACAGATCAATTACCGCCTGTCTAACCTTGCTCTCCCAGAAGTACTTCACGTACGCCTGGAGAGCAGCCTTCTTTTTCGGTGGTCCTGTGGTGAGGTTCAACTTTGCGGAGGAACCTTGGCCCTTCACACCATGCTTCGAGCGATTGCGGTTGTGCATCAAACGGTAGATCTTCTTCTGATGATCCTTGTGATTAGCTCGCTATTAATCATCTTCGTTGAGCCAAAACCACGTACATTTTCTTCAATTTGCCGAACCGTGGCAGTTGCGACCGCCACATTGCCACTCGCTTGGTTGATCTGTTCTTTTGTAGGAGTTGGGCCCCACTTCGAAAAGTACTCCTCGTAGAGGGGAGGGAAGAATTGACCGGCGGTTTTGTTGGCCTGGTGTTCCAAAAATACCGGGTACCTGCTGAGGAGCCACTCGCGCCGAGGGTCCTGCTTGCGCTTTGACTGCTTAGGCTAAGATCCGTGAGTCAGAGGGTACCCTGGGAGTGAACTACCATGGCGAGCTTACAGAGCGGGGCATTTGGCGAGTGAGTAACGATGGTAAGGGAGAGAAAGCTTTGTGAAAATGGGACGAGAAGTTCACGCTCCATCGCACAGGGTACTTTATACGAGGGCGACAGCTAGGAACACCCCTGACAAGAAGTTCTGTCTGTGGCTCTTGTCCGTGGGTCACGCCCGTATATCAGCAACGAAGGTAATTAAATGTTTCGCCCACCCCCTTTTGGGATTGATACCAGGTGCACCCTCGCGGCTATCATGTCCCAATGCTGACACGCTCGTTGCACCAGGCGGCACTCACCTTATCGATTGCATCAATTTCCCCCTCGTCCACCCTCTCCCCTGGCTCCCCATGTCAAACCCTCCAGCACGCTCCCTTGTAAGACTCGTCCGTGCGTCCTTGAGGCTGGTAAACGACTCCACGGAGTCGTTGACCACCTCCCAGCTGTTAGCGATCCAACACGAACTGCGCGGTGCACTCGCGGCTGTTTGTCGCAAAATCAAGGATAACGATAACCAACGGCCCTCAGGTAAGTTCTTTTGGAATGTTCAGCACGGTTAAAAAGACTCATTCGCATCCCCCAGGAGATCAGGACGGCGTGATTGACATTGACGATTGGGTAGACAGCGACTCCAACGACGATGGTAAGCACACAGGATCATTGTATCACTTTTTTTTATCTCACGAGAGCTACAGCCGATGACGAGATGGAAACCAATGAGGAGGTGCACGGCCCCCTCTGTACGTCCTGGGCTCGGTTCCAACGTCTTGGTACGGGCATTGATTCTTCCCTTCTAGCGATACC
>Ga0307511_10007015_pt1 | contig 11341 bp, 12 predicted proteins | sample 13_EM_MG_FD_200266 | JGI IMG/M metagenome (GOLD analysis project Ga0307511, IMG submission 200266) | Populus trichocarpa ectomycorrhiza microbial communities from riparian zone in the Pacific Northwest, United States - 13_EM | ecosystem: Host-associated > Plants > Roots > Unclassified | place...
CGCCTTCTCCCTTCACCCCTCCTCCCCCTCTCCTTCACCCCCTGCTCGTTAGGCACAGGCTGTAGTCAAACCCCAATTCCAAACCCAGGGTCCACCCTCTTGTTTGCCAAGTCCTCTGCAGGCTTGAATAATAATCCATTTTACCCTATGATCCCCAGAGTCTGGGTGCCAGCTTGTTTTGGGTTTTTCCTGATGCCTTGGGTGGTGTGTAGTGGCCCCGGATTCTGTACGTTCTCAATTTTTTGGAGCTTCTGGAGGCGATGGGTGATTTTGTATACTCTGAATCACCTGTACTGGGGTCTGGGACCACGAGTACTGCTGTGTTAAGTCTAGCTACTTGGCAAAGTGTAAGTAAAGGCCTTTATTCCAGTGTCATACATCCGGGGCATATGAGAGAGCACGTAAAAAAACATAAGTTGAACAGCTACAAGTTCAGGGTAATTGTCTTCCTCCATGGCCTGCATATTCCCCGCTAGGGAATCAGTCATTTTCGCAACGGAACAGTTCTGTTACGAAAGAAGTTTTGTTCTCTAGTGGACTAGAACACCTACCACAACTAGTTTCAAACGGTTGAGCTTGCTTGACCCAGAGAGATTGACTAGGTTTTAGTACTAGTACAGAGTTGTATGAAGTGAACAAGGACTTAATCGTGACAAAAACCGTTGAACCAGACAATGCAACCGCTAATGGAAAGCATGCGTTGTAGAGCCCCTACGCTCCATCCACCGGCAGATGCCTATATTCCTAGGGCGGTAATAGTGAGGGTAACCTGGCGTTGGGGTTGATGTAAAAAATGAATTTGCGGGGATGGTTTAATCGAATTCAATTTGGGTATCACTTATTAAAAACTATATTAAGGTATCACAAATCATCCACACGCCAACCCAAAACATATTTCTTCCCAACATTAGTATCCGCTCGAGAGAGACCACATACATATAGCGCCTAAAACGAGTTTTGCCGGCTAGCACGAAGTACCAACTGAACCGTTTCCTCCATCGCCGCCTAATGCACTACAGCGTTAGAGTACACACACACACACAGCTTCTAGACCCCATAGACACACCTTGACTCTTGACAGGATCCGCAACAAGGCAAAGATATCTTCCGCGCCATCCATGCTTAAAGAAACCACGTACGGATCCGAGCGCTTCACCACGCAGTACTCCGCATTCGCAAACTGCATTCGATGTATCCTAAGACTCAGGCCTCCCAAATGTCAGCCACCCCTCTCCCTAAATAACACACATACATACCAGCGCTAACCATCCCAAATACTTGCAGCTTCCTTACGATTTCCCAATCATGTCTCACCCGTTGCTTCAGATCCCACAACATACTTACCATGGCGCGCTGGATCTTCAAGAGGTCATTCTCGCCCTTTGGATCCCGGTTCAGATTCACCGGTGGAATGCTCGCCTCCGTCACGCCAATATCGAACGATCTTGCTCCATCCGTGTACCGAAATAAACCATCGAATCGGTCTGTTTTCCCCAACACGTGGGTGTTTAGTTCTTTTCGGAGGAGGAGCAGATGCGGCATGAGTCCGTCGGACCAAAGGTCGTCGATGATGGTCGACCAGAGGACGTCGTAGTTGCCTTCTTTGAGGGAGAGGCGGTTGGTGGGGATGCGGGTAATGTGGGAGAGCCAGTGGGAGATGGAGCGGTTTGCGTAGGTGCAGACGAAGTTCTGAGGAGTAGGAGGGCTGTTGGGGGGGCGAGGGTTGGATTCAGTGGTTTCACTAGGGTAGGGCGGTGGGGGTCAGTGATGCATGGAACGCTGGGGATGGGCAATTTGGTTGGACATTACATCCAGTCTATTCTATCCACGCAGGACTGGAACCGGGATAAAGTATAGTCAAGATCTGGATTACACTTTGGTAACTTTAATATACACGCTTGCAACTCGGCATGCTCGACCGGATACTCCCCTTCGGTAACCGCATCCAGATCAACAATCCCATAGTCTAACAATTTCTGAAAATTCGCTGTCCCAATTCCACGAGTCACCCAGTCGTCAGTAGGGAGGAAAATACAATCCACAGGCTACAACACGGGTTAGCGAGGGGGGGGGTTGGTGCAAGATTGCTGGCATTGTTTGCTATCGCACCTTGCCGCCTGGCCATGTCTTGCTCTGTCCGAGGTGATTGAGGCGTTGTGGTTCCTGCTCGTGTTCTGGGTCGTGATCGGGGGTTGGGGTGGGTTCTCTTGTGGTGCCGCTCTCCAGCGGTACGGGTGAGGCGGAGGGGGGGCGTTGCTCATGGCGTTCTGCTGATTCCGAGTTTGAATGGCCTGCGTGAGGCAAATACGTGGTGCTGCAGGTAGCGGTTGACCCGGCCCCCGTGGTGATGTTTCCGACCTGGGAACCATGGAAGATGAATTTCGATGTCGTCGCGCGTTCCCGCCGTAGTCGTGTATTGCTCCGAGCAGTTTTCTGATTGTGCACGATATCAACATCCACAATATCTAAATGAAAACAGATATAAAAAAAACCTACACGGCCTGCCGTGTTTCCGATACCTTCATCCAAAATCTTACTCGCCTTCGCCTGCTGCGTTCCTGTCCCACTCTTCTTGAACTCTCGGAGCACCTCTAACCAGAAGCCGTGAATGTTAGTATTATCCGACAAAAACACAAACCCCTCTTTATTCCCCAACAGATAGTCGCGGAAGGACGACAGATTCCAGTCCGCGGGATCCCGGGTAAAGTATTTCTTGATGAAGGCCTGTCGGAGTTTGCGCTGGTGGGGGTCAGTTCGGCGGGTCATCTTGGAGACTTCACAACCAGGAGGTCAGACTGGAGGTAGCGAAGGGGCGAGAATCGCTACCACACTGATAGTGAAAGGGTGAGAATCACTATGCCAGACAAGCCCTGCGCGACAGTGAAGGGGCTAGAATCACTGCAGGCGGTTTGTAATTCACGCGTGACGTTGTGAAGGGGTGAGAATCACGACGTCAGCTGAGCAGTGAAAGGGTGAGAATCACTGCTTGAGCAGCACGCAATGAAAGGGTGAGAATCACTGCGTTTGCAAGACTGGCGGTTGGGTGAGTTGGTAGGTGCGAGAACAGTTGGTGTTGTTGCTTTTCGCATGCGATGGGAGATGGAGATTGTGCTACGGAGCTGAGCCTCGTGACCAGTCATTCGTCATTGGCGGGATCTTGGCTTCATTCATGGTCAGGTGCCGAGACTCGGTACTTGCTGTAGGTATTCATAGTGCAGTTTCAATATTTTCAATTGGGGTCGATCAGAATTTCCCCTCGGTATATGAGGTATGATAACGGGTACGGCGTACATCGAGTGCCCTTCAGAAAGTGTCCGTGATGGAGAGAGTGTCCGTGATGGAGAGGGCTCATCTCATGCCGGCTGGATATTCTGCCGGTCGCACTAAACTTGGCTTTGCTACTGTTGGTCAGCAGCTGTCTTGCAATCCCAAGTCCGAAAACTAGCCTTTTGGTTTGGCTGTCATGGCTCTGGCAGGGGGGATTGCACACATGTCAGTCATGTCAGTTCATGTTGTATCAATCATGTGCAGTATAGGTATACAGATCAGCCCAATCCCTTCCTTCATCATGTCTCCATGTCTTCTTGTCACGGACATCCTATGTATCCGTAAATGTTCTCTATCTATTGTGAAAGTATACCTTGCGCATCGGTAGGCTACTATACTATAACAAGAACATTCCCCGATTTTGGCGGTACAAACCCCACGCACAAGAAGCATTTCTTAGTCAACGCCAAGGTCAAGGGCACTCAAAACTATATACAGCTACCGATGCATTCCCACCTTTCTTGAACTCGGGTGCTTTCTTAATAGTGGAGACTTTCTCATAGGCGAGTTTCTGTGGTACATGGAAGGAACGGACAGAGGCATTCTATACATTCTGCGTTATCGACGTGAAATGCGCTACGTAGTTACATTCGCCGCACATTGGCGTCATGAATCTTTGTTTTTTGTTTTTTTTTGTTTTTTTTGAATTCTATACGCCCAGTCAGTTTAAGGCTATGAGGCGGGAATCTTCGTAGTAAGTGGTCTATGCCCTCTAATATTTAACAAGTTCAAGAGTGGCGGACAGTTATTGCGAGGTACGTGGAGTAGTTGTACCTTGCTACTGTATGTACTGTACATCAACTACACCAGAACCTGAGACCTTCTATTGGTGAACGAATGGAGTAATAGAAAACCAAATAGACAATCGACTTACAGAACCTGCCTGGAAGATTTTCAGATGAAATCCCTGTGCCCCACGGAATTTATAGTATTGAAAACGCTAATCTGCGGTACTCCATATATATGTACCACATTATTACTCAACTCCATATAACTCAGTACTCAGCACCCAGTGAACGGTAAACCAAGACTCTGCTTAGCACACACAGTCAAGTAAAGAGCATCAAAAAAAAAACCGGCTGACCACCATGATATAATATTGAGGCCCATCAACTGATTTCTATACATATGAAAAGCGCCCCAACAAGTGATACGGCTTATGTTCCTCACATATTCAAATCATTGTAAAGGAGCATTATCCAATTTTCCCTGCTGCCTAGACTAAGCACTAAGTTAAACACGCATCCCATTCAAATGCCAACACCTGCTTTAGGACGTTGATCTGTCCATATGCCTCTCGGCTGTAAGGCAACCCAACAGTCGTTTCCAGTTCAAACCAAGTCTGCGTTGTTTCAGGACATGAATTGGGGTCCACCACTAATGCAACCTGATCAGTCTCAGAATAGCCACCGTTGTAACCAAGAGGCCACGCCGATGCAAACGACACCTCCTGTTGTCCGGTCGATCTATATTTGCTGCCCCTTGACGCATCCAGTGTGGGAGCCAAGGTGATATCCCCGCTCACGATGCTGTTATAGGATCCAAATGTCTTCCCCCTGGGGTAATTGAGGGTAAAGGTTACCCCACAGTAAACAATATTGTCGCGTGAAGGAATAGCTGAGCCGGTCCGAGCGACGTGGTTGGTATATGTGATTTCAACGCTCTCCGACCCTGGGATGACGGCAAATTTCACGGACTCAGAACCTGGAAGGCATCCATTACCGTTATAGGTAATGTTGCTAACATAGACGGAGGGACTCTCCAAACGGGGGACAAGTGGCTGAAGTTTGTCGGGTGTTGGTGTAGATGAGACGAGAAGGCAGCAGAAAGATAGGAAGGCGATAATGAATCCCGCTGGTTGAATGAACAGCATTGTGAAAAGTAAAAGGTTGGGACGAGGATAAGTTCGACAATGTCGTTGAGGCTGATCGAGGGAGATATGGATTTAAAGCGTATACGAACCGGAAGCTGCAATTTCCTGCTGGAGAAAGAGACTCCTAATGAAGAAGAGGGCTTGAAGGACCTTTAAAAATGATTTGCGTAGTAGCCTCTTTGAGGAGTAGACCGTGGCCCACTCATACTCTCCTCAGCTCAGTCTAAATCCATCCCGAACATTGTGGACCAATGGACCAGGATCAGCCCAAGTAAAGCAGATGCCTAAACTAGTAATAACACCCCTATGAGAAACCCATACATCTCTAGTCAACTACAGTAGCACTCTATCATACCTGTATTCAGAAACAGTCGTGGAACCCATCTTCTCCATAATGAAAAGCCAGGAGCAGCACAAGGCGTTCTTTATCCAACCGTAATATGCAGTTCGGGAACAATATCCGCCCAGCGTAATCCCGGTAGACATGTAGAGTAATTCGATGCACGATAGGTATACATGCACTCAGACGATTGATTAATAGACATCCAACTTTGGGGCTCCACGGGGCACCAACCAGAAACATATATACTTGTGGGCCGAATCAGATCGTGGGAGAAGGCAACGAGTGAGGAGATGCTTGGGGCTTGCTGGTAAACAAGCACAGGAGTTGGAATTTGGCATGCGTTGTTTTTCGTCATCAGTGTGACGTCGGGGTTTCGGTACCGGTCCGCACCAATGAGAAAAGGCATTAGCAGGCTTGCCCTTTAGAAACAAGGCTTAAGCTTATTTTCCGCTTCGCGCAGCCGGTAAATAGGGATTGGAGGCTTTGGCAACATACGATAACTAAGTGTTACATTACACGATAGTCATGATCGCTACAAACATAAATGACATACCGTAGAAACCCGCGTACAAGAAGCGTTTGTCAACTACAAGGTCGAGGGCATTCAAAATATAGTTTCTTATCTACGGATACGAGGGGTACTGCCTTGGAGGTATAAAAGCAGCCGCGGTTAGGCCAAGCTGCATACAGGCCGAGCGCGGCTATCCTGCTAAAAAGCCGAGGTTGTTGCCTGCCAGCCGCCGGATGCATTAGCCATATGCATTATAGTCGCGCCAGACTATGTGCATGGAAACCAGACTAGTCTGCATACAGCCTGCCCTAACCGCACTTCTATGTAGTCTGGTAACCAGACTAGCTTCTGTGCATCCCGGACAATACTGTATACTTAAGCTCTGGCTAATACAGGGGTAGAATCGGCAATCTCGGCATTTCTTGAACATGGGTGCTTGCTTGGTCATAGATATTTTCTTATAGGCGAGTTTGTATGGTGCAAGGAAAGGACAGGAAATGACAGAACCTGGAGGGGTAGTTATAGCTGGGACTCGAACTCTGGCTTTCTCAAAGAGACAACACAAGGTCGAGTACAAACCCCTCGGCCAAGAGGCACACCCCTACGAGATATGTTTAGGATTTGTCTGTCTTTTTGTCGTTTACGTATGCTGCTCACTGACCAGACAATTACTGGAAGGTTTTTAATCCCCCACCGCACAAAGCATGGTTCGCTTCAGATTCTCTGAGATTGCTACCTCCACTCAAGGATTATACACCGGTAACCTGGCTGCAAACAAGGCATTGCTCAAACGTGTAAGCATGCGTGATATACAGCATAGCGACAGGCAAAGCACAAGCAGGCATCCAAAATTGTCATGATATGCTTCCAAAATTGCCATGATATGCTCTCGTAGGAGTTGCTTCTATTCACTAGGTGCTTGTCCGCTTTTATTTTTTTACACATTACAATAGTAAAGAGCCTCGGTAATGATGGGGACGTAATGCATTCTTGAGTGGTGGCTATTGCCGGGCAAAACCGAAACTATCGCATTCCCATCGATTTACAGTTGTGATATTACTGGAGCCTACAATAGTATTAGACTGATACTATGCCATAATGGTCGTGTGTATATATACATGGAGCTATTTATGGCCACTCGCACAATAGTCAGATGTCCTATACTTTACAAGAAGTATTTCAACTGTCTAGCGATTGAAGAAGTCATTATTTAACTAAGCAGGAGAAAGAAATGGGGCCTGCTCGCTTTATCAGTTTTAGTATTAGCGAGTCCGATCCCCGACGAGTTGATGAACAGGGATAACTTAACTCAAAGCTGAAGTTGTAGGAGACGAACTTGACGGATTCCCGGACAATATATGTGGCTTTCCATAACAGTCCCCCAATACATGTATTATCATCACTGGTACTAACGAGGTACATATATAGATAGTGTAGTTACTGTTGTCTCCCTGCCGAACATGTTCCAACTGCATACATCAAATTGAGTCTTCACAAGCAAAGAAAAGTGTGCCTGATTTCCCCAATAACCACAAAGTAACGAGAGATCAAAGGGGGGGTGGATACCGGTTAAACAATACTTCAACTCACGATGAGCTAGCGTTATCATTTGGTTTCGCTTTCTTTACTCAGCCGGAAAGAACACCCAGACCTTTGCTTTTTGATCCAAAGCCGTCCCTCCAACTCTCCTATCTGCCTCTCGATCAAGTGTAGATTTGTTCAATGCAATCTTTCTAACGCTTGTTGATATTTATCTCATTTTTCCTTTAGGTAATTGTAGGCTTGATGTTGGCTCCCCGTTCTTTTGCCAACTGCAAGCGCCGGCCGAATGTATATATATCTACATAGCTACTGTTTCATACGTCCTGGATAGAACAGTTCCCACAGATCTCGCGACAGAGCATTCAGCTTGAATACAGACGTTCTCTCTCTGTGTTCCTACGTGCTCCTTAGTGGAGCCTCCTTAACTGGACCTATTTTGTTCAACGTTGTGCCTCTACCATTGTAGCCGCATTCGATTGAGCAACCGGATGGTTCCGCCAGCAGTGAAATATGGTTCAACAGTGTTAGCGGGGGCAGTGACAACAGTGGAAGCAGGCGGACTCCTAAATTCATTGCGTTGATACTACATGTATTTAGTCACTGCAATATACCTACCGTACCCTTACGTGACCTAGTTCACCCGCCTCTACCACTGTCTAGGTGCATAGGATTTCTAGTCCTGAGGCTATCTATGGGTGATCCGTTGTCTTTTTTTTTAATAAAGAATGAATATAGTAAATGTAGGAATACTCTGGCCCAAGCAAAGGATATAAGCGCCGGTTTTCGCATGTACATATGACATATGTAGAGCTCCGATCTCCAGAGCATTTCTACCATAGCCTCGAGTCTATAGCAATCAGAATGCAAGCCTCATCTGAATATATCAAGATTCCCATAATTCCTCCGCTTATAACCCTCGTACGTAATCCTTACAGTAAAGTCGCGTTATAAGTGACCCCTCATAAGGCGAAATTCGGGCGGGACCGGGGCATAGCTGCTTACAACGGGAGGTTTGTTCTGTCGGGGGGTTCTTATAACACAACTACACTATATGTCTAAGACCAGTTAGCACTCGGAAACCCATAAAATACCCATCTGCAACGACAGCATGATTTCGAATTCAAATACAATGGTGTTACCATACCCGTAGGAGAACACCAGGTAGATTTTGTAGGAAATACTCTCGCTGTGGGACAAGATCACGGGGATAAGCATTTGACGATCATGGTAGGAATGGAGACAATTTGGATATGTCGGAAAGGATAAAAGAGCTGGAATCCGCTGGCGAAAATAAGGAAAAAAACAAGGCAGTAGAACCATAGCATTCATACTATAGCGATCTCTACATAGCTTTGACGAATACACCTATACTTCTCTCTCTCTCAAGATTCCTCCGCTTATAATCTCGTGATACTTACAGATTTGTGTAACGCATTTGCGATTTACATGGGGTCTGCTGCACTTCAGGCCAAGTAGACTTCCGGTAATGCACCTGCTTGACAGTACGTATATGTACTCCCACAGCAGCCGGCTAGCTTGCAATATCGCTAAGGTAATGCATATGCGCAGGGTGATAGCGGTGGATAATACAGGTCAGTTTGCGATGGGATGATGAAGGCCAAGATTCCGACCATTCCAATCACTGTGTTGGGTTTCACGAAGTGATTTTACTCTGATTACGGGTTATGTAATCCGCTGCGGATAGGACTCTGTGTAGCATACCACAAAGTTATCGTAGCGTAATAAATCCACAATTACGAGAAACAGGGCCACGTGTCAGACTAGGATCGCTCTAGCCATGTTTGTCAGTATTTCAGACGAAGGAGTACCTGAAGCTGGCCCCCACAAGACTTCCCCGTTTCCAGGCTGCGGTTGGCGGAGCTCCGAACCCACGTCTAATTTAGTCAACCGCTTTAGCTAAAACCAAACGTCTGAAAGCTTGAGGGCGGCCTCAGGGTAACAGCAGGATGTCTCCAGACAGTCTGGTCTGGCTGTGCTTGACGGAGCCTGCTAAGCGCTGCAGACTGTCCATACAAAGTTTATTTATTTACCTTATGATATGCTCTCACCACGCCTAACGACGGCACTTGTCAACGTGCTTCCTGCAAAATACACTAACGATATCTAGATTACTGGCTATGGCTTCTCTAGGCTCGAGCTCAGTACTGTACCATCAAGTACACTATCAGCAGAAAACAGTTGGGCGCTGCATGCTATATTACCGACAAAGGCAGTTGTGGTTCCTAGAGAGGTTGTCGACAACATCCTAGCGTTTCACTACAAAGACACTATGAGCTACCTATGAGGAGAGAGAATTACACCTGGACTATTTTAATATTTGATCGGTTACAAATTAAAAACGGTTCACTGTTGTCACTCTGAGCAGGTCACATCAAGGTGAATCAATCCCTACTTATCTATTGCACTGCATCTTCCAATTTCTTGCGGTCTATATGAAGAGAATGGCAAGAGTATGTTGGTGGGAGAGCTGTATGACTTAGTAGTTGCCACAACGGAACATAAATTTGGGGGCGAAGCCGCTATCCCAAGGCTCACTGGCGTGGGGGTTGTTATACATCATAGTAGCTGGGGCATGTGGGGATGTAGCAACAGATATTGAGTCCGGGGCGAAGAATGTATTAGAGTTGTTCCATCAACAGCATCAATGTGATGGGAGAAGATAATCATAATCATGTAGTTAGAATTCAACATATACGTAGCGAAAATATCAGCCACTGTCCGCAATGTTAAACAGCCGCTGTAGGAGATACTCTCCCTCAGCCCACGAATTGCCGACAAGCACCGATACTCTCTGAATGTTAACATCTGAATGTACGGGGCATGTGAAAGCCAAGTGAGGGCGTGTGGGAATGAGAATATAAGGCAGCTGAACCCCTAGTAAATAGACCAAGGGAAACAGGGCAGTATCAGTTAGTTTTTAGCTAGCGAACGAATATTCACCTCAGTCACGTGATCCTACAGCTGCACCGTAATCTTACAACAGTGCATGCTGAAAGGTTCCGAACAGTCTGTCGCCGCGAGACACTTGGGACTGTCCGAGTGGACTGTTTGGAGACGCCCCGGGGTGCGAATTGTGGACCAGTTGAAAATAAGTCAACATTTCGGGAATCGTTTCTCGTAAGGAAAGGGCGGTTGCGAAATTATACCAATGTCCACAAGATTATTTCGCAATTGCCTGTTAAAGTAGGATTCCATAGGCTAGCAAGATACTACCTATTTAAGATATCCCGAACAAGGCGACAATTGCCCTGTGGGCAAGAGCCCCCCAAGGGCTTTATTCAAATTGCCTAATTATGTTGAACCAAAGGATATCTATGATAAGGATCGCAGGAGTGCAGGGTTTTGGAACCTAAATTTCCACGCGCAATAGCCTAATATAAGCTAATGGTATTAAACTTGGCCAGAATCCTGTTCAGGGTAATGCCAGAACCAGAATTTAGGCTCGTATTAAAGGAGTTGTAAGGTTGGCAACTTTACTACTCTATGGGAATGATTACCGAATGAGGTAGGTAGTACTTGCTACTTCCCGGGGTAGGAAATAATTCTGGAGTCTCGATTTCATGTCTTCTATTACCTAATATTGTTGCAAGCTATGCCAGAAGCATCTTTGTCTCTGTGGCGGTAGGGGGTATGCTGTTATATACAGCTTGGTGGCAAAATTTCCCGTACCCTGCATAAAGAGGTCAGAGCATGCAGCGAATGTCTTACTCCTCTGCCCATACAA
>Ga0307511_10007016_pt1 | contig 11341 bp, 12 predicted proteins | sample 13_EM_MG_FD_200266 | JGI IMG/M metagenome (GOLD analysis project Ga0307511, IMG submission 200266) | Populus trichocarpa ectomycorrhiza microbial communities from riparian zone in the Pacific Northwest, United States - 13_EM | ecosystem: Host-associated > Plants > Roots > Unclassified | place...
ATATGCTAAACGAGGGGGACGGGAGAGAGTTCAGATATTTATTTTGGTCTATTTTTGATATGAAAAGTTATGTCGTAGGTTATTGCTAGTCCGTAGACTCGCTTAAGTGTGGATAATTCCTATAGATTTATATTTATGGATAGATAGATATATGTCGTAGCCTGTATTTGGAGACTATAGGTTTCTGTACGTTGTTGAGGGTAACGAGAGAATAAAGCCGGTTGTTTGTACTATGCCATGGCTACTTGGTACCGGGAACTATTAAGTATTTTGGAGGTATTTCGAGGGTAGTGAGATTCTGGATGGCGAGGTGGAGAATGCGGTAAAGTTTCTGAGCTAAGAGGTACTTTATGTCTTCTTGCCTTCTATAGTCTATATAAGTACTTTGTAGATTCATTCACAATCTTCGCATTGCTATTTTGATCGCCTTTATAACATTAGTATCAAAACTGCCCATAAAATATAGCATGCATAGTACACATAAGGAAATAATTTATACATATATACAAGTACAACTTTTTTATCCATTCCATCCAGCTCACCTAACTTCCCTCACCCACCTACCAGCCAACCAATACCCCCACGAACCCCAGCCCCATCCCCACCACCACCACGCCCCACTGCACTCCCCTCCTCTCTGCTCCATTCGCCCCTGCATTAGCCACACCCTCTGTCTCTTCTACCAACGGCGGCGTGGTCCTCGTAAACGTAAACACCGCCAATCCCTCCCCATTCTTCACCTGGTCCTCCGTGATCCCCGCCCTCTTCCTGCCATCCTCCACCTCCTTATTAAACACCTCCTTTTCCTTCTCCTTTTCCTGCTCCTGTTGCAGCTCAGACAGCGTTATAAACGGGCTTTGCGTTATGGTGTCACTCTCGCTCTTGTGTAACGACGGGGGCGTACTCCCTGCCGGATGTGGAGCCAATCCATTTACAACATCCTGGGCGAGGAACACATTCCCCCTATCGAAGAAATCGACCATGACAAAATTCGGCCTTCGGTCCCACGAGGTAAAGCAAGTATCTAGATGGCTCAACAGCGCCCCTATCTTCCCCGTCGCGGCATTCGTCAACCCCGCTTTCTGCACATTCGGAAACCTCTGTCCACTGCGGACCTTATCCTGATAAAGTACATGATTCACCATCGCCAACTTCTGCCCCGGGGGGCTCTGATTGCTCCCTGTTCCGCATGCGAACTTTTCATCGCTCGTCACGAACGCAGGGGTCTCCCGGACAAAACTCCACATTGGTATAACATACGGCACCTCCGCCTGATTTATCCCACTGTCCATAAACGTGACGACTCTGCGGTTTGCAAGAACCATTTCCTCCATAGTCGGCCAGTCGGTGAGGTTCATCTCTGCATGCGGGGGGGCGTAGCTGATACTATTCAACCCGGCCCGTTGGTAGGCTTTATTAATCATTGCCAATGGGACATTGTCACTGGGATTCGTCCACATGAACGTCACTATCTCGCCCTGGAATCGCTTGAGAAAAGAGCTAACTTCAGTTAAGATATCCTGTATGGAACCACCGTCTAATAATGCGCAACTGGAATGGCATATTCGGATATCGTTTCCTATGTGGAAGATCTGCCCCTGGAGCAGGCGCACTCCGGCTTCGAGTTGCACGGTGATATTGTGGAATTGGTTTCCGGAGAGGGAGAAGCCGTTGCTGTGTGTGCGGAGCATGGCGGAGTGGTGCGTCCCGATGAAGGCTTGTTCGGAGTACCGGGTGGTGGGGGGGAGCCTTGGGTATGTGGAGTTGCGGCGGAAGATGGTCCTGGATGCGGTGGGGTGGGCGGAGGATGAGGTGGAGAGCAGAAGGCTAAAGGTTAGTGCCGTGAAGGCCGCGGTGAAACCTGTGAGATGCATTTTTGTTGATGGGAAACGAGCAATTAATGAAATATGGAAATACAAGAAGTACTCCGGCCAACCAGATGCAAGAATTGTAAAGCGAGTATCCAGATACTGCCGTGAAAAGAAAATAGAAAAATAAAGACACCACAGAACGTCCAAAAGAAAGAAAAGAACACCCAGAAAAGCGGGAGAACAGACAAATGAAGCTCAGCTCCAAAATTAATAAAAACTTAAAAGAATAAAAGTGTCGTCAACCGACGATCCCCAGGATCAATCGAGCTTGCGACGTCTAAAGGGAATAATTACAGTGGTGGTGAAGAGAGAGAGGGAGGAGGAGAGGAGATCACAAAGTAAAAGAGCGAATGAAGGGTATCATAGCACAAGCCACATCCGCCCCATGAAGACAGCGGCAGTGCCGGCATCAGAGGGTTAGACATGCGCAGGGGGGATAAGCGGGGGATAAACGGGTATCAAATGTTTTGAAATAGGGACCGACATGCTCGACCAGCATCCTAGAAATGACAGCTGCTTAGGTAGGTGAGATATACCGAGTGCCAGGCCCTATCAACAATGGCAGCCGTTAAAGCATTGGAATATAATACCATTGTTTAGTGGTTCATAAATAGCTATGTATATTAGCCTCGTAACCAGCCCACTGGCTTGTAAGCTTGGGTGCACCAAAATCTCACCAACGTGATGAAATTGTGAATTGCCTGCTGGTGAGACCCCACCGGTGGGTTTGATACAGTATATTTTAGATATATGTAGGCTGATTTGGTTAGACGCCATACCAGTCTAATATAATGTGCTCCTCCTCGTAACCAAAGAAACCTGAACAAGTCTATTGTCATAAGAGTCGCGGATATTTGAGTTAGCATTCTGGGGATATAATAATATGTTTATCATGGTCAGTTAACATTCTGCTCTATAACCAGGGGGCTGGGATTGTTTCTGACGTCGTCTGACGCTCCATACGCGCCGAGAGTTTCATCTTGGGTTACCCTGCATCCCCCTAGCTGTTTTGACCATATTATGAGTGTTCCAGACAACAAAACGTTGAACTTCTCAGCCCGACCCTCATAAACATCTACCCCCTTCTCAATGGTGGCCGTTTCCCTAACGCATAGTGTCACAGGGTGCAAACTCAGGCTGGCTGTGTATCGGCAATTCAAGGGTATAGAAGAAGACAGCAAAAGAAATATACTGCTGTGCCCATATATGAATTTAAAAGCATCTATGAAGTCTTTCTTTTGCTTTGGTGCAGAACTGTCATCTAGATCTCTTGTCCTCTCTAATGTTAATCGATCATGAGTCCACTCGAGATCGCTTTCGAATTTTTAATATACCTGCCAGTCGTCTAGAACATTATTACTAGGTTAACGTATATATGAGTTTCAAGAACGCATGGAACATTATTGAGCCCCTGCAGATTCGCCGGCATAAGCCTAACAACACTGCAACTTGGGGTTTTGAGTGAATGTTTGCACCTATAGAATAGAGCCACCACCAGATGCGCAACCACGATATCTATCGGAGCCAGGGTGTTCATTTTCGTGCCGACCTCTGCTCTTGTGCTCCCGGAGTCTAGTCCTTGGCTTGGGGGACAAACTATGTATATGATAGTCTGGTTGTATATGAGTACTTAGTATATGTGCAACCAGACTATTCTCGTTCCCAGGGTATATCATCGGAGAGATTTAAAAGCAGAGATCTGCACGGAGAAAGTGCCAACCATAAACTGTTGTTTGGTACATGGGAAGGAACTTGGCATATACACACGTGACTACTGACGAGAAAGCCATTCTAATGCAACCCTATTAACAGCAGACAAAGAATAGATTTGGGCCTGAGACTAATTTTGACGATCTAGAAAGGCCTTAGGACCATGTGAGCTGGAAAATATCAATGCGTTAAAGGGAGGTGCCGCCTTCTCATCAACAAACCAATGTACGCACTAAGCAAACAATAACAGGAAAGCTAACCGATGGAATAACCAGGTTACGGCTTCTCATAAGTACCAGTATCTATTAAGCACCTCTAATCCTATTGGAGCGATTGAGGGGCTCATTGGTACTATAATCTTGACGTTTGGATAACCTCTCACAATGGATATAGATGGTACCTTATCAATATTTTTCCCATCACAGACGGCTGCGCCGTTCGGATCGACATACGATGAGGTGTCATATTTTGGTGCTATTCAGTTATCATAAGTTCAGGAAATGGAAGTTGGTATGTCAGTCTGTCTGCATCTGTAGGGTGTTTTTTTTTGTTTTCTTTGCCTTTGAATTCAAAGCTGCTAACTTGCTGCTTTGTATCCTGAACCTGATCAGCCGTGATAAAGTGCATATCCTCTCCGCTCTGGTTGCGGTAAAACTGGACGAATGAAGGCATTCTGACTGCACCTTGCAAGCGAGAGAGCGACAAAGAGACCGAAAGCCTAAATGACGGTGATAGATCGGGATGCACAGCAGGTCGAATATCTGCACCCGATGACCAATTAAGCGTTCGGAGTAGCTCTGTTGGTGACAGTATACTGTGAGGCTAATCTTGTAGGAAGGGAGGGGGTTGGGGACTGACAAAAGAAAATATTAGTGTAGTTCTGGTGATGTGGACGCCTGCAATTGATTCCCCGGTTTCGTAGTCTCTCTACGGTAATACATTGACCTCGTTTGGAAGAATATTTGAGGTAACAGAATGGCGAGCTGCATGTTGGTTCCCTATTGGAAGATTAGATCTCTGGCAGCTATCAGTGGGATGGGGAATTCACATGTATGGAGAGCTATACCGGGGAGTGGGTACGGTATGGGTATGAATGAATGAGGCACAATGCCATGCCTCAACAACCTCAACGGTATGATCGGGGGAATTGCTGCCGACACTGTCCGTAATGATAACGTGCAACAGGGCGTAGTCGGTTAGCAGAAGCGTACTCTCGTAGATTTAGTGTATCAACAGCTCTGATCCCAATCGTGGTCGAGCATCATGGGCTCCAGTCCCTGAATCAACTGCAATCACAATATCGCACCCAAATATTGTTAGAGTAACATGTACGTAAGTCTGCTTGCATTGTACACTCACACAGTGAATCTGCCCATCCACCACTGGGTCATTCAGATTAGGCTATAAACCATACGAGGGTTTGCTGCAAAGCATAATGACTGACACCTTTGAATGACCCATGATAACAGAATGGCCCCATTTCAGGCAGCTGGTGAGCATTAAGAGCCTCGGTGGAGACGGAAATTTTGGTTTAACACCAGAGGTGACATTGCTATAGGCGTGGGGATGGTGGGGCTGTCCAATGCTCTATTAGACTTGACTGGTAGTATAGGAATGTAGACAATGCACTTACAAGTAGTGAGCACAAGGTGCAGAGAGGTCTGAATACAGGTGTGAAGGTTGGATTGCCATGGCGAAGTGCTGGGCGTGAGGTAGATGTAGGTTGGGGGGATTCTTAGTAAGTGCTCTACTAAGCAGTCTGCCTCTCAAGCTCCTTCCTTCTCGTCGTGAATATTCCAATGCAGTCCCCCACCCACCACTCCGCCTCTGTATCGCTCAGTGCATTCTGGAAGGGCTGGCTCCATCATCAGAAACGCTCAGTTTCCGTTGAAGTGACCATCATGACACTTCATCATTGGTAAGTTGTTGAGCTACTACCTACCGGTAGTACCCATCCTAATCTGCGATGCTGACGATGCCATTCAGAACGTGCCAACCAGAGCATACATCCCGACAATTCCAGTAGCCGCAGCTTCAAAGCACAATTCCAAAGCACAATTCCAAAGCCCGTACGTTAAGCTTAACTACGGCATCTCGACACTTGTGCTGATATGGCTAAGCCCAGATCCTAGCTGCTCGGTAGCTCCCGGTGGTCTCGACAGGGTCCTACTGTGAAGCGACGTCGACGAAAAGGCAAGTCGTTATGAAGCACAAGCCAATCACTGCCGTCTTGCGGTTGGAAATGCCGATGTACAGCACGCCCAGTTGCCCAGGGTTCACAAACAAGAATTCCCAATCTGCAATTGCATGCCGTACGAGCAGGGTTGCGAGGTTAGCTGAAACAAAATTCCAACTGCTCCAGGGAAAATCCTCGCGATTGGGTGACAGTTGTCCTCTTCTATCGGATTATTCTGAGGGTACTGATGCAATTCGAATGTTCTGGTCACCACTCATTTCCCCAAGAAGGGGAGGGAAGTGGAGAAAAACTCTTCACCAGCAGGAGTGAGTGAGACTTGTGATATCATCGTCCTCCCGTGGAGGGTAGGTGAGGATATCCCTACCGCCGCCATCTACGCGTGTCCCTTGCGTCAGGGAGTCTGAGTTGTTTTTCTCTGTCTTTTTTCAGCACTCCTTGTGAGCGTTGTATTCACGATAAAAGCCATCAGGTCGGTGGTTACCCGTAATGACGTTTGCTTGCTTTTGATATAGGCACTTTCCCCCCCACAAAATGCAAGGGTAAAATTTGATCTCGAGCCTCATCCGCTGTGGAATTATTATTGGCATCACACTAAGCATACAACTGCAGTAGTGACTGCGCTCTGGAAAGTTGTTTGACAAATACTTTACATGCGTGTAACAGCGCGAAATATTATACGGAAATCTCTTTAAACATTTCCAGGCGGCTCGCTGTACGTGGGAGTCGTTCGGCCTCTGTACATGACAGAGCCTTCACGGGAATCGGGATGAGAAAGTTGACCGATGTTGCCTGGGTGATGCTTTGCGTTGGCAACAAGCTAACTGATCATGTTATCATACCCTTGCGCATCCAGCTACCAATGCCCCTCTTTCGTCCCCGCACCTCAACCAAAAACCCGCAACGAGTTGATCGTCCACCTTTTTGTGTCCAACTAAACCTCCATACTCACCACGCAGGCAGGAGCTGTGCTGCACCCAAGTCTCCGCCACAGTTTCCTCCTCTCATAAGCATATATTTAGAAAAAAGGGGGTAAACAAACAAACTGTCTGAGACCCAATAAGAGCTCTAGGTGGATACTGACCCCTCGGTGGTTGGAGTTGGAGGTATTTGTAGTTAAGGTCTCTTGTCTGTCCTTCCAACCCTCCACTCTGACAGTGGAAACCTCATCTGAAAGGAAGATCATCGGGTTTCGGCTGCTTGCAAAATACCCATCCACTGCTGTCACTTATACGATAAGGGAACCGCAACAACCACGAGAGCGAGCCACTCCCGACATATTTCCACCTAAATAAAGGCCCTGAAGGCCTTAATTTTCTCATTTTCAACTGCGGCTAGCTCCGGCAAGCAATAAATAGAAGGAGTAGCCGCCACAAATACCTTGTAAAGTGCTTGCGTTGGCATCTCTCAGGTCTCGTCAACTGACTTCAGCAGATGCCATTTCAGCAACTTGCCGCCTGTCTCCAATTGATCAGCAGAAGGCAGCGCTCACTCTCTCCTGCATCATAACCGTGCGGAAGTGTTAGAAGGACGCACAGACTGAACTATCTACAGGTGAGCTAAGTTTTCCTACCTCCACCACCACAAAAAAGGACAATGTCGTAGGAGGGTGTGATCATCACCTGGTCCTTGAGGCCTGGGCATATGTTTTAGAAGGAGATGGCTATGGGATAGAGTCGGTCACAAGAGGGGTCTGACAAGGTGTACCGGTGTGTAATACAGGGCAGATTATTTTCTTAATTTTTTCTGGCTCGCCCTGGCTCTCATCAACAGCTATATTACGCACTATCTACCCGATTGGTTGAAACGACTCTGGGAATCTCTATCCATTGGAGAGGGGAGCAGCAGATACTCGAAAGTTGATACAGATACTGCACAGCAGCGGCAATTCCTCTTACATAACTATTCGCTAGCCTCCCGTATTATCTGCGTGGGCTATTTACTAGGTAGGAACTTTCCGTCTTGTCAACCTATAAACACTGCATCCGCTCTTCCTTCATATTCATGTTTGCTCATTTTGCCCACGATTAGCAATTATTGATATTTACGGGAAAATACACAGACGCCTAGACCTAGTCAATTATTGACTTTAGAAGCGCAGAAGATGTCAGGACGACAGCCACCTCGTGCGGGTTCTCCACCGCGGCCCGGATACGGACGTCCACACCAAATGGACCACCGAGCATCCACAGGTTCCTTACCACCCGCCCTAGACCCGGCACATTATGGTCATCCACCACCACCCCAGCATCATTACCACAACCCGTATGCTACCGGCCCCTCTTCTCCAAACGATAGTGGGGAAGATCTACCTTACTACGATGGCCCCCATCATGGTCCACCTCCGGGTCATCCATACCCGGGGCCTCCGCCTGGACATATGTACGCTCTTCCCCCACATCCGCTCATGAGAGGAGGTTTGCCTGGCCAACCCGCCCCGATGCACGCTAGCTTGCGGGGACCCTCAGGGGAAGACTTCCGTCGTGAATTAGGTGGCGGACCACGCGAGCCCCCCGGCCCAGGAGGGCTTGGGCATAGGAACACAGTGTCATCTGGTGGTCCGAAGCCTATCCTCCGGCAACCTCCTGCACCACCACCACCACCAGGTGATTATCCCCCTCCCCAGGAATTTCGTCGTCCTCAGGGGCAGCGAAACCCGGATGCCCCACAGCCTGGAGTATCCACCAGAGATACGTCTCCAGATGACTACGACTATGATGGGCGGCAATACATGCACGGGAGGCCACCAAGAGGTGGTTTCCCTCCTCCGGACTCTCGCTTTTCATATGTAGACCAAGCAGAAGCTAGGTATCGCATGGAGCAAGCCCAGCAGAGTCGTGGACGGCCAGGGGATCAATCCCCGCCGTATGATGACTATGAGGCGAGCCATGGAGGAGGCCCTGGGAGGGCGCGGAGCAGATCAGGACCACGGAGTCGAAGTGTTGGTCCTGGCGCTCGGAGTCGAAGCCGGCCCCCAGAGAGGGAACCTCAGAGTGCGGGGCCCTTGGTAAAAGCGCCGCCACCAAGGGATTGGTACGACGATGATTATGAACAGGAAGATTATGACGATGAATATCTTCGGTACCACAATGGAAGTGATGAGGTGAGCGGAGGAAGTGGCCCTAGCCGTGGAACAGGTAATACTCATTCCCGATCCGTGACACGAACCCGTCAGTCTCACAAAGTGCTACCAATATAGGACATCGAAGTACCCGAGGTGAAGGCGTTGTGGCAGGAGGTGGCCCCTCGGGCCCCTCGCAAGCCTCCCGAGGGCCAACAAACATAAGGGTTAATATCGGACAGGAAGCCGCATTGGATATTTCCTACTCGAGATCGTCCGGGGCACCACATAGGGGTCCCAAGACACCAGTACAGCAAGCTCCACCAGCGCCGCCACCACCCCAGCGAACGCCTGCACCACAGCATCAATACGCCCCACCTCCCGCTCAGAGCCCCGCTCCTCCGCCACAGCAGCAAGCTCCACCACCACCCCCAGTAGCACCTGTGGCCCCCCCTGCTCCTCCTGTGGTTCAACATGTGGTGACAGCCGCTCCCCCGCCACAGCAGACCACACTTCATCCCTCAGCAGGAATCGTTGCGGTCATCCCTCAAGCTGCCACTGAAGCAGATCACGGTGTCGTTTACGATGCCGATATGGATCGTGAGACAATGATGCAGAACCAAATGATACAAGGCATGGGTGGGATGACCTTCACTGACCCCAATCCTTACGCAAATTACTTCGGCATGCCAGTTCAGCTATCCGACAAGTTTCTGTATCAAGGCGGTGAAGGACGTCTCCGATCAAAGGAGGAGCGGAATCTGAGTGATGAGGAAGCTGGCGCACCCAAACTCGTCAAAACTACCATTGGGGCACTGCGCGACCGCGAGGCGGAGAAAGAGCGTGACAGGGACTGGGACCGAAGAGACCGCGACAAGAGCCGTGATAGAGGTGACCCGCGTAGGCGGAGAAGTGTTTCTCGCCCCGCCGGTGAGCGGAGGCGGGCCGGGAGTGCGGGCCCAGTAGAGGGTAAAAAGCCTAGGTGGACGAGGATCAGTAGGGAGATTATAAGTGAGAGAGCTGTGAAGGAAGTAGGGTATGACTTTAAGCCGTTACCGGATGCAATAACTATCTTCAAAGTGTTGACTCGGGATGAGATTGACGAGCTGGTGGATTTATCCCGCAAAATTCGAGAAGGACGGAAACCTAGTGGTCGCGGAGACAGACGAGACCGTGGTGACCGGGACGATCGAGATGGAGAACGAGACCGTCACCGAGATGATCGCCGCGACAGGGACGACCGTGACCGCGATCGAGATCGTGACCCTCGGGATCGCCGTGACCGCCGCCATAGGGATAGTTGGCATGCTGGAGGAAAACCCCACGGGGGTCACCCAGGGCACATTGATATGCCGATGGGAGCCCCGCATCTGGCCCCAGCTCCAGCTCCAGCCCCACCTCCACCGCCTCCGGGAAGTACTCACGGGGGTCATGGGGGACCACCACCACCTCCGCCTGCACCGGCGCCACCGCAATTTCATGCACCACAGATGACGGGGCCGTCGATGGCGGGAGGGCTGGTGGCGAATCCCAACGAACCGGGGACGTTTTTGCAGTACCGGAGGAATCCACCAAAGGCACAAGGGTTTTAGTGAGTATCCTATTTTGTGGATGATATCAAGGCAATAGGAAAGCTAATGTGTGGTGTGTGGTGTAGCCGAAGTGGATAAATTCATTTGCGTATAGTGATAGGCACAGGAAACGTTTATGTGATTCTAAATGGGCATAGTGGGAGGATGTAGGAGTTGTCATTCATCTATCTGCTACTTTCTCCGGTCTATGTTCATTATGTCCATTTGTGTGTCTTGTTTCGTGATATCATCTCACCTCTTTTCTAGTCATTTTATATGCTTTATTTATCTTTAAACTTTGATGTTTTATGTCTCGAAATGTTTATATCCTGGGTGCTTGAAATGTTCATATGCATTGAGTTTCACAGGTTTACTCATCGAATTCTTGAATTTTTTGGCAGGTTGTATTGCTGCGTGAAATGCAATTGGTAATGAATGGATCGGTCATTTTGGGCATGGGTATCAGTATTTCCTTAGGGCCGTGGGTGCTTGGGTGCGGTATTTTCCTTTGTGCTTTAGGTACATATACATGTTTCTGTGTTTGTTTGAATGAACCGACCAAACAGGCAACCAAGTGACATTTAGATATCAGCAGCGGCCTTTGACACTGGAAAAGTTTTACTTGAGCATTAAATAGGCAAGCATAGTGGTCTAACAAATCCACATGCTACCGCAGATCAGGCTCAAGCTGCCCCCTCAAAAGTCCCAGCCAGGTCAATTCCCATATATATCGACATGTGACTTAGGACTGATTAAACTGATAACCATACAAGTAAACACCTCCACCTCCATTCACATTTTTGCCGACTCTACGACGAAGCTCCTGGCAAGAATTCAGACTGACACTATGATGACACTTATTTAGATGTTTGTACTTATCACTCATCGGGGTGGGGTGGGGTGGGGTGGGGTGGGGTGGGGAGGTTTACTAAAG